>Ga0315914_1004707_pt1 | contig 20278 bp, 11 predicted proteins | sample MpolenodulesMG_FD_203920 | JGI IMG/M metagenome (GOLD analysis project Ga0315914, IMG submission 203920) | Medicago polymorpha root nodule microbial communities from Los Angeles, California, United States - elongated nodules | ecosystem: Host-associated > Plants > Roots > Nodule | place: USA... | reverse complement strand
TGATTTTCGCCCCTTATATATATGAAAGAGGTCACATGCTGTAATACAAGGAATATCAAAGAAAATAACTCATGAAAACTGTTAGAATTCAGCCATTAGTCTAACATCAATGCCTAGTGCTGAATAAATGCAAAAATGGTTACAAATTGATTTAGAATGAAATTGTGCAGCCACAATTGATGGTGGGGCGTCTCCCATGATGCTAAAAATGTTTCCAATTGATTTCTTCAATGAGTGGGCTGAAAGAAAACAATTTATTGTGCTTTAATGTGTGGCAGCGCCACTTCCTCCTTTCCTTTCATATCTTGTGCTATTTTTCTCCCTCCCATTAATGTTCTTGATTTCCTTTCACTCTACTTGATTCAACATATTATTTCCTTTCTAAAATGAAGCAAGCACGCCATTTAAAACTTTTGAAAGCTTTATAATGGATAAAACACACTAGAAATTCAAACTTACTGTTTTTGGCCAAAATTGGTCCCTTACACTTTTATTACAAAATAAAATAAATAAACATTAAAATGGGCAGCAAGCAAGCCCTCCCTCCATTCCATTGTGGCCCTCATCAAAATCCTTAGTAGTTAATAATATGTTGGAAGCTTTATGTTACTCGCCTTACCTAAATCCTTTCTCAATAGAGGTAAACATGTTTGAAGCTTTCTATTACCCGCCTTACCTAAATTTCATCATTGTTCCCTAGACTATACTTGAGATGGGTGTCTATGCTAGTTAATAACATTGATGAAAATACAATCTAGTAAAAGCTTATGGAAAACTAAGTTATAGTTGAATGTACAATTGCTTTAGTAGTTTTGGTAGGATATATTTATTCTTTAACACTCCTCAACTTGGAATAGATATTGGTCATTCCTAACTTGTTATAAGGTAGATATTGACCCTTACCATTTTAGTAAAAAAGTATATTTAAAAATAGTTTTTTTTTAAGGATATATTTAAAAATAGTTTAAAATATAGAACAATATCTTCCATACAAATAATAAATTTTATAAAATGGCAATGACGGCAAACTTAGTTAGTAAGGAGTTGACTCACACTTAAAGTCGTGTGTTCATCTTTCATTGTCGATGTGAAGATCTGTATAATGGATGATATATAAGTATAAGAGGCAGATTTACCACCCAGCTAGCCTGGGCATATGCCCGGGCTCAACCCATAATTTCTTTGTATTGCTACAAGAAATTTGACTTATAGTGACAGCCAAAATCCGTCACTATATGACATATTTCTGTAGCTAAATCTGTATGACATTGCCAAATGGTTGTCATTATATGTTCTCCACCCTTACCTACAGACAAAACGTAGGTAATTCTAAGGATACCATTTTAAAAACATTATGGACTTCTACCTACGGTTGCGGCTGTCACTAAAACTTATCATTGTTTTATTTTATTTTTTATATTTTTTATCCTACTATAAATTCTAAAAATGAATAATTTATAAAATTATCACTAAAATTAGTTTAATCAATATAATAAAATATTATAATCAATATCATTGAAATTTGAAATTGATTACTATAATCAATTTTTAGAATAAATTCTTGAAGTGACTTAACTAGAATAATTCTCCCTGATTATGAACAATTATACCATTCACTCAAACCAATACTCAATACTCACAAAAATACTCAATACTCATAGAAATCAAAATCTATATATATTTCATTGCTCGTTTAATTTATGATAACAAAATTTGAATCACTATTCATAATAGCTTATTAGACAAAATGACATAATATCACGTTACAAATTACACTCACTTCATACCTAAAAAAATTTACAAACATTTCTACAACATGGCATAATAAATCAGATTTTAACTTATAATTTGTGGATTTTCAACAATAGCAGGTGCATACCAAAGCTATTTAAAGTCACATGTGAATTTGCGGTAAAAAATTTAATTTGTGGAACTTTTAATTCGACGAATCTCTTTTATTTCGATTTATGACTATTTATATATTATGTCGCATATGAATTTACGGTCAAAATTTCGCCCAGACTCGATAAAATTTATGACTCCGCCACTGATAAGTACCCCTATAAATGCTATTTTAGCGTTGATGTATGCTCCAACCATAGTGAGCCCGAAGAGCTCAAGTTACCCAAACCTTTTTTATAAGTTAGGAATAACTAATTATATATAGTTCGTGAAAATAACCTATATTTTTCGTAATAAGGTCCACATTTAAATCAAGTGTAACAAAAAAAAAATCAAGTCCATTACCCCCGATATTAAGGTAAATGTCAAGAAATCTAATTCACATTTAAAAAAGTCTAATTTACATAAAACATGTAAGTTTAGTTAAATTATAAATTACTTCCTTTCACAAAAGTTAAATTCTATATGCCTAAAAATACTAATTATACATGTTTTACGAAAAATATATTCAAGTCGTACTTAATTTAATTTTAATAAATAATTTCAACATTGCATATGGGACACACCCTGCTTATCCAAAATTATTATGACATATGCTCCCATGCACGTGTTCTATGAACTATTGGACTGAATAATTAAATTTAAATACATCGGTTATATATTCTTTCTTCTCATTCCAATTAGTGTCCCTCAAATTGGCAAAACCAACAATGTCCGAATCAAGCAGTGTTTCTTCTCCACCACTTCAAACAAAACAATCAAGATCATGTCTTTCAACAACAACAATCTTATTAATCATAGCTTTTTCGGTGGCATTAGTTGCTATTCTCTACAAACTCGGACAGTTTGAACTGGTTCACTTTCCAGACAGGGAGTTACTCTGGCGAACCTCCACGGCTCCAGCTGTCAACCCGCGCATGTGGGTTGGTTCTGAAGTCGTGGTGGAGGGTAGGGTAGATGGACCTGAAGACTTAGCGTATGATAAGAGGAGGCGTCTTATATATACGGGTTGTGAAGATGGATGGATCAAACGAATTACTGTGAATGAATCGGTGGCTGACTCAGTGGTTGAAAATTGGGTTCATACCGGTGGAAGACCACTTGGACTTGCTTTGGAGAAAACCGGTGGACTCATAGTTGCGGACGCTGACTTGGTATGCCCTAGAATGGATCTATGTAAATAGAGTCTTTAGATTATTTTTACAAAAATATAGTGAAAGAGAAAATATTTTATTTTAAGTTTAATAACAATTTTGGTCCATTTATTTTTATTATTTTACGAAATTGGTCCTCTTATTTTAAAATTTGATAATTTTAATCTCCATCAAATATTTGATCTAAAATATAGTAATATGACATGTTTTAAATGATTTTTCTTACAATTTCATCGACATTGACCTTTTCTCATCATTAGATCATATATTATCTTTGTCTTAAATTATAAGCAAAAAAGACCAACTTTTATCATATTTAATTACATTGTTTCAATAAATTATCTTTTCCAAAGGAAAATTAAATGCAAAGTGCATTCAATTTGCTCTCTCTTTCATTTTTTCAATAACCAATAACCAATGAAAATTGTTTTTACATCTTTCTATAAAACTTATTTCAAGATAACACAAGAAACTATGTTGCAAACTACTATGTTTTAATTTTCTTAATAAGTGTGATATTTTTTTTTTGCTTATAATATGGGGCAGAGACAGTATCATTTAAAATATGTTACATCATTAATGTTTAGGGACCAAAACTGTTAGATTTTAAAATAGATGAATCAATTCTGCCAAATAGTGTGACCAATATTGCAATTCAGCCTTTACTTTAGAGTTAAAACATGTTTAAATTTTTTTATAAAATTTCTATTTTTTATCTTAGTTATTGTACGCACATTTTAGCATGTATATATAGTGTATAAAAGGTGAATATGCATAGCATGTACTATAGTAATGTTTATTTTTTTTTTAAGGAATGTACTAGAGTAATTTTGGTATGTACTGGACATTTTATTTAATCATTGAGTATCTTGTAAAAAATTTATATCTATTCATTTGAAAAATTCTTTGGTACAAGTACGTTTGATACAACTAAAAATATTTTACACTAGCCCAAAATTACAATGAATCATACGCAAAACCCTAAAGTATTTACAATAAAATTAATCGTTTCGAATACTTTAATGATTATAATTTACATTGTCAATGAATTGTAATCATTAGATTATTAAAAAAATAGATTTTATTGTAAATACGTTCGAATTACGTCTATGATTGATTGTGATTTTGAGATAGTAAAAGATTTTTAGTTGTACCAAAATAAATCTCATAAATTATTTAATTATTGGAGTTAACTTATTTGATCATTGTGCACAATAATAATTGTAATAATGATATAGGGACTATTGAGAGTGACACAAAAAGAAGGGAAGGAACCGAAAGTTGAAATTCTGGCAAATGAACATGATGGATTAAAATTCAAGTTAACAGATGGGGTTGATGTAGGTGAAGATGGTACAATTTATTTCACAGACGCTACATACAAATACAATTTGAATGATTTCTACAACGATATCTTGGAAGGTGAGCCTCATGGTAGATTCATGAGCTATAATCCAGCAATAAAAAAGGTTACATTGCTTGCCCGTAACCTCTACTTTGCTAATGGAGTTGCAGTTGCACCTGATCAAAAATTTGTTGTCTACTGTGAAACTGTTATGTAAGTAATAACAATTTAGTTGCACCCACTCTCCAATTTTTTTTTGTCAACAATCATGCTATCGAGTACCCTTAAGATATTAGTTAAAGAAAATTATTAAAAAAAAAAACTTTTTTAAAAATAACTTTTTTAAATTTAAAGAAAAAAGAGTTGAATACACACTTTTTAAAATAATAACATTATATTAGTTGTCTTAACTTGTACCATTATAATACTTGTTAGTATTATTGTTTAATTATATGTAATAAGTAATCCTTATGTATTATACAAAATCCTTGAATTTAGTCTCAACCATAAATTGTCATTGTTAGTGTTTTGAATAATTTTCAACTGTTGGTCCAGGACCATAGAATTTTCCCTTGTTTAAATAATGAATCTTTTTTTTTATCGGAATTAAACTTATTTATGAAAATTTTACAGGAGTAGGTGCAGAAAATATTACCTACAAGGTCCTAAAAAAGGAAGAATAGGCGAATTTAGTCCTGACCTACCCGGCATGCCAGATAATATTCATTATGTTGGGAAAGGGCAGTATTTTATTGGAACGGCCCTGGTAACATAATTCTTAATTAACTTTAAATGTTCACTTAGTCTTATAATTTATTGACTAGTCTAAATTATTTTTTGTCTATAATTGCTGAATCGAAGTGGTAAAAAATTTGAATTTTTTAGAAAAATGGTCAAGAGTTCAATCATAGTTTTTGACTATGGAGAAATTTGATGGGAAAGGAAGACCTAAAAAAATATTATAATTTGTTTACTACACTTGGAATACCAGATACCAGTTAAGCTAACAGTGGAAATTTTAGTAAAAAACTTTAGGTTAATTACAATTTTGGTCAATATTTACATTTATGTTCCGTTTTAGCCCCTTAATAATTTAGGTCACAAAATTTTGGTCACTGCAAGATTTTCAGGTTAATGTATTATCAGTACAAAGTTTTCACCGTCGTTTAGTAAAATTGCAAGATTTCTACAATGAAACAACCATAACTAAAATCAAAATAAATCCATTATATACTCTGGTTTTTGCAATACAAAATGAAGCTGATTTCTAATAAATGTTGTGTTTTAATGGCAGTCAATAACTTCTCAATGGAAATTATTGCTTAGATATCCTTTCCTTCGAAAAACTGCAGCAATGGTTACAAAGCATTTTAGAAGGCCAAAACTAGAGATAAATGGAGGAGTTATAGTTGTGGATTTGGCAGGAAAGGTGACAGATCACTATTATGATCTCCAATTATCATTGATTTCAAGTGGGATCAAAGTTGATAATTATATATATTGTGGTTCCGCTTATTACCCGTTTTTACTACGGCTAGATGTGAAGCAATATCCTCAGCATGAACAACAGGAAATATCTCAGCCAGACTAGGTTTCTTAATAGGACTTTATTTTTTTTATATATGTTATTACTGTTCTCATGTCAAAATGTATACAATATACTTTTATTTTCAAAAATGTCATGGTATATATCTAAGGCTTCTTTTTTTTTTTTTTTTTTTTGAGAGAATGGTATATATCTAAGGCTTAGAAATTGGTTTTGTTTTGGTCTCATCCATTTTTCGATTTTAATCAAATTTTCTAGGTGGGTTTATCTTGACATGGTCAACCCGTGACAACATGTGATTTTGAAAAGGATTAAAATTGGTCTTCTTAAACTCCCCACGACTAGAGATGAATGGGGGAGTTATAGTGGTAGGTATAATTGTTAGGGCATATGGTAAAATTTTCCAAAAACAACTAGTTAAAAATCCGTGTTTCGCACGGGTTGAATATTGCATTTTTGAAATTCTTTGTTATATGTTTGAATGAGTTATATTTAAGAAAAATTGTTTATTGCTAAACTTATTAGTATTTGAACTTGAGTCGCTACTAAAACATTAAACTGTCAAATTCACATGCTTATAAACGAAAAAGAAGAGAATAGCAAGTAATATTTTTTGATTAGTCTTCAACGTAAAGAAATAGAAGCATCCTTCACACTTGAACAAATTAATTAACAAAACATAAACATTTGCAACATCATGACTTAATTATCGATTTTGAAAACGTGAACATAGTGGCTGAAAGGTCTATCAAAAAGCTTGATGATGCTAAAAAAATTGGAATCTGGGTGAAAGAAAACCAGCGTGAGTTAACTCACGTTAGGGTTTAATGTGATTTTTCTGTGTGACTTAAGTCACACAGCGAAAGTTAAGTCACGTTGGTTTAACACATGCGTGAGTTAACTCACGCAGAGGTATTTTCAGAAGTTTGGTTGAGAGTGAGCAAAACTTGTTGGGAGAAAAACATTAAAATATATTGGACTGACACATTAACTATGTTGCCCGATGATATTAAAAATTTTACTCACCTAAAATTGAAAGAGTGACATTAATGAACCAATTGAACTTTGGAGGGACAAAACTGTCTATTAAAGCATTTTCGGAGGATCAAACTATTGCTAACTCTCATCAAAATTCAAAGACTTGAAATCAACGCTATCAATAATGTGAAACTTTGAATTTGGTGGCTCTTGTGAAATTTAAAAACATTAACACATCAATACCCATTTCAGTTTAATCCTTTTAGACGGGAGAAGAGATCTTGTCAAACAGATTGCACTGTATGGCATGGTATTAAAAAAATGGCCCCTTACCTGAGCAATTTCTACTAACAGGAGATGAATATTAACATATTAGTGAATAAGTTAAGCAATTTGATACCCATTAATTAATGCTGCAAGCTGAGGCTGTAATTCTTCATCCCTCAGTATAATTTCTTGTATAATTTCAAAGCATCATATTCACACCTTAACTTCCTTGTATAATTTCTTTTCCCATGCATAAAGTTTCTCCAATGTAGATGAAAGGTTTAACGGATTTGATATCAACTCTTTCTCAGGCTCCCCACAGTATGCTTTGGCCAATTTCATTGTCCTAGAAGAAAATTCAAGTACCATACATGTTAGAGTATTGGAGTTCATGAAGAACAAAATGAGTAGCAGTCAAGTAGGAAAATAAAAGTATCTTTAAATTGACAATGATGAAATGAATACTCATTACCATATTGGTAAACTCTTTCATTCAAACAAAGAAAAACAAAAAGAAAAATTAAAACCCTCAAAACTCTGCCCATTATTTCTTCACTTCATATCATATTTTTATTCTTTCTAATATTCCCTTCTTGTTTGCAAATTAGTCTTAATTTCTTCCTAGCTCTCCACACTGTTGTTGAAAACAAAGATCTGTCCTGCCAACAGGTTACTACACAACCATTTTTTTCTCTCATTTTATATCCCTCACAACCATAACCCTGTAGAAACCTTCTTGCCTGCAGCATACCATAATAGCTTAAAGGGACGTTACCAAATCCACAGGAATCAAGTCTCAAAAACCATTTATCAAGTTTTTCATGTCTTTATTAGGGAATTGATTGATGAATAATATCGAATCCTATTTTATCAAGTTGTACACACATATGCTTCTCAAGTTTGAATATGTTTCAGTGACACTGTTAAGAAATAAACCAACCATAAAAAAATGTATCAAAGAGCGTACTGTGACATCCCATTCACATAAAAAGGGTAAGAAAAATCAACTAATTTCCTATCATAACCTATACAGCAACTTAATTGCAACCTTTTTATACATTTACTATTGCTGCTATCAAAATTGCTTTAATACTGTAAATATACTTTTGCTAGAGAGAGACACTATATGATTGAATGAAAGGATATCATCTTTCATTCTCATTTCTCAAAGTTTAACATAATGTCAGAGATGTGTGAACCAAATTCAGAGAAAGTTAGTAAAATTAGTGCAGAGTTAAACAAATTAGATGTGTGAACTAAACTGCTGAACCCAAAACCAAAGAAAAAATCTCTTGATGAAAGTAATGTCATGCTAAGGATTCCCATTGATTGTTCTTAGAAATTTTGTTGGTAAAAGATAATATATAGACTTAAATTTTAGTATAAGCCATCTTTCTTCACAAGATTATGTTCAAACATGAATAAGTGCAACATGGTCAGACTCATTATGAGTTCAGTAAATTTATGAACGAACAATGTAACTGTAGATAGAAACTACGCACAATTGCCTAACTTCAGAAATATGCAGATCAATCCCCTTAAACTATTAACTCAGCAAATTCTTAGTGTCATCTCTGTCATTTGTCATCTGTAATGAGATCATTAGATAGGCGCAAAACATAGATGAAATTATGCAATTGTACTATGTCCCAAACCTTAATTTTGATCCAAAAATAATGTAAAGAGATGCATATTACATATCACAAAGATTTCCATCTTAAAAAAAAATCTATAATAAATGCAGATTGTACATGAAAAGATTTATAATTTACACTGGCTTAATGAGAAAAAAAACCGTAAACTAATCAAACATGGGCATAGCATGTGTTGTTAAATTTATTTGACCAAATCAAACATATTCCAAATGCCACCAAGTTAATGAGAGTAGCATATCCCTCTAATTGTTTTTATGAGTTTACTTACCCAAAACAATACACTTCAATTTGTCCCTTTTTAAAAAAGCAAATCAACATTGAAGCAAGTACTTCAATGAAGGTTTAGAGAAATATGGAATCGAACAAAACAATATTAACCACAAGTATTTAACATTTTCTATGATAGAATAGAAAAAGAAGAGTTAAAAGAGAAGTAAAAACATGACAGCCAATTTTCTCAAAACATAGAAATTATTAAAAAAACCAATTTATTAAGAGCACTATGAATATTTCATCAAGTATAGTGGTCTCCAGACTACATGATATAAGTGTGACAATGCATTATAATAAATATAGTGGTTATAAAATGTTTTTGGCTCCATGCCATAAATATTTTATCAAACTACCCTATAAGAGTCAAGGTTCATGTTGTATCTATATTGTAGAAGAAAGAAATCAATGAGCTATTGAATCCATTCCATCCTCCTTTGTCACGATACCCTGGAAAAAAAAGGCAATCAAAATGTTCCATTCCATCCTCCTATGTTAGATTCTTAAAGCAGAATGTAATGTAGTAAATAAAATAGAAAAAGAAATCAATTGATCATTTAATCTAATATGATACAATATAAATGATTATTCCTTTATAACAAAATATCTAAAATTTGAAGTAACTTGTGAAAAGCCAATGAATTTAGCACATGATATGATATAGGTTAATATTCTAAATGTGGTGGGAAATAAGTCTCAATACTGCTACATCCATTATGCATACGAAAATACATTTCAAAGTTGTTGAATAGCTCATTGCTTCTTTCATTATGTATACAAACACCTTATAGATTAAACAACTCATCAGCCTTGAATGTACAAAATTAAAAAGGTCAAAACAGAGAGTATTTGAACTAAAAATTATACCAGAAAGTTGTAGGTTTGGTAAGAATCACTCTGGTAACTTAGCAAATGCTTCAATCACCTCAAAGCCCACCTGATTTAGAGAGAAAAACATGTCTAACACGGATAAGAGGAAAAGGGTCTTTAGAATAAAAACTCAAAACCCAATACAGGCAATGAAATAAATCAAAAAAGGTAAAAAAGAAATCATCTATTAAAATCATGAATGATTTAAAAAAAATAAGATTAATTAATAAAAGTAACAAAAAATAGTAATTTTCAGAGACTTAACCTCAAACAATTCTCATAAAGTGTTTTGAGAAGCTTGTTTTCGCTGCATCTTCTGAAGGTGAGAAAAACACAAGAGGGGGGAGGGGGTTGAATTGTGTTAGCTTTTTCTTTTTTCGTTTTCTCCTACTTAAGTCACTGTTTAGAAGCAGATAGAACTCAGCTTCTGAAGTGATTTTCAGAAACTAAATGCAGCGGATAAAACAGAGAGAGAGAGAGAGAGAGAGAGAGAGAGAGAGAGAGAGAGAAGACACAAAGCAATTATACAGGTTCCTTCCACAAACCGGAAGTAGTCATGTCCCTCTTGCACTTCCAAGGAGAGTTCACTAAAATGTAATATCTGATTACAATTGCTCACTGCTAAACCTAGCAAGAGACTTCAAACTACTCAAGCACAACTGCAAGAGATTTCATATGCTCAAGAACTTAATCAAGAGACTTCATATGTTCAAGCACAACTGCAAGAGACTTCTATGCTCAAGCACAACTGCAAGAGACTTCTATTCAAACAGAATTACAAAGAAATTTGTTTGAGGTTGAACATTTGATATACAATCAGTGGTGTTCACAATACAAATCAGATACAGACTCTTTAAGACTCTAGAATTTCAAAGATATGGAAGTTGTTAAGAAATTCTAAGTGAACTTTGATGTGAAACAATTTCAGCAGAGTTTTTGCACTTGTAAATTGTTATATGAGTCTTGAGTTTCCAAACAGCTGGTCTTCACTCCTTTATATAAAGGTGTGAAAGATACGTTGGAAATTGCCAGCACATCAAAAAAGAGTCGTTTGAAGCTTGATTAAATCACCAATGATCTGTTGTCTGATTTGGTTATTGTCCTATGAAGGAGCAATTTCAAATCCATTTCAAATCTGGAGGAACACCGTTGTAGACACAGCTGTTGTTCTTGTACTAGCAGACATAAAAACAAAGTAGTGGAGATAGTGGTTGTACACTTCGTACAAATGTCCTTTTCCAACGCTCTCCAAAGAATAAGCATCCAAAGCCTTCAAATCCTTTTGAATTAGCCCTTGCTTCATGTTTCTAGTCTTCTCTGATGATAGGCGTGATTAAATCATCAATTGAACAACATCTGAAAAGTTTCAGTCTTTTAGCTTCTGATGGTCTTCAGAACCTCTAATGACGTTAGCTTCTGGTGAACTGCTTCTGAAGAGGTGCTTCTGATGACGTCAGCTTCTTTAGAACCACTTGTCTTTAGAACCTCTTTCTTGCAGCACAAGCTTCCTTCTCGTTGATTCCATTGCTCTCATTTGTTCTTCCAGAACCTTTACTTAATTCAAAGCATTGAAAAAATTTGTCTATGGTCCTGCACACTTGAACAAATATTAGCATACCCAATTGACACTTTTAATACCTTGTTATCATCAAAACTCAAAGGGTAATGTTAAACACATTTTGTTCCAACATCTTCTTCAACACGCGTTTTCGTTGTATCAACGACAAAATCCAGTTTTCAAAAATCAAAAAACGATTTGAAGTGATTGCGATGACATAAATTTGGGGATTTCAAGTTACTTACCTTCTGATTGTAAATCCAGAGCGGCAGAAGCGAATTCCCTCGAACAATGATAGATATTTAGCAAGTGTACTAAAAACTATCGAAGTAATCAATTAAAAGTTTGTTTCCACAGGGATCATGTTAACTTCAATAAAACAATAGCGTTATTAAATAGGATGTGTAAAGGTTAGTTTGTTTGCCCTAGGCAATAGATTTGGTTTGATTGCATAAAATTTAAATAGCAGAAAATAAAGATTTGATTGGAAAATATGAGAGAGATAAGACTAGGTCTTTCGAATCATCTAAATTCCCTTAATTGGTACATTGCATCTATTTCTTATGATTACTTCTCTAGTTTTATGATAGTTAACTAAAATAGCCATAATCAATCTCTTGACTTAGGACCCTCTTCTCAGATTACAGTCCCTAATTTCTTAGGTGAGCTAATATTCTTTGAATGTTTTAAGAACGTTAACCTAATATCACAAATAAATGATTATCCATTCCTAGATTAAGCTTGTTTATTTGAACAATTCAATTAGGTCTAAGTTGAAAGCTATGGTCAGTAGTCATTCATTCTCACTAAAACATGTTTATATTTGATCAGGATATAAAAAGCATTAAGAACAATTGAATTTAATAAACTAGATAGATAATCATAATAATAGAGTTTCACGGCAACATGGTTCAATTAGGGTTACATCAAAATCATCTCAGACCTAATCTCTAAGAGATTTAGCTACTCATAATTGAGTTTACAAATAGCATAATCAATATAGGAAATCAAAACATACATGAACTGATAAAAGGTTGAAGAAATCGCCCTCTAAACAGTCTTCTAGTCCCAAAATCGCACTTTATTCTCTCCAAATCATAACCCTTGTTTTCAGAATAGACTTCAAAATAAATAGGCACAAAAATTCGCCCAATCGTGTCACGATTCTGCCTTGTGTAACAAACTTCCCAAATTAGGGTTTCTGAGATCGTGTCACGAAATAGCCATCGTGACACGTTTTGCTCAATGTCGGATGCTTTTTTTCAAGGGTTCCAAATCGTGATACGTTTCTCAACAACCGTGTCACGATTTCACTTTCTTCTCTTTCTTCAGATTTTCTTGCTTTTCTTGCTGTTTAAGCTTGCTTGTGAACTCCAAATACCATGATTTTACAATAAAAATTATGTAATGACGAGATGTCATCAAGCAACAAGGTCATCTACAATTCTGCAGATTTGACCCAATTGTCGTGCATGAAACATGTCAAAATTCATCCAAAAATAGTCCCCAAAGAGCCCAATTCAGTTTAATCATCAATTTACAATCAATGATAATATTCAAAGGTAATACACATAGTTTAATCATTAAATCTATTGGGATTCCTAAAATCATCATTCAATTACTCAATTAGAGAACGTCAACTCTGCTAAATTTAAACTTATAAACATAGCAATATTAATCATACCCATCATTATTTCTACGCATGCAATTGCTAATAACAAGTCTAAAATTTGAAATCTCAGCTCACAACTCCTCTCCATTCCATCACTCATAAGAATCTTTAAAATCCAATCCCAACATCTATTTCTCATTTCCAAAACCAAATCCTAGGTTTAAATTGAAAAGTTTAAGAAGAAACTCATCTAATTGAAAGATTGAATAAATGACTTGAGAAGAATTGAAGCCACATGCAAGAGGAAGCAAGGAGTTGAAATAGTTTCTTTCCTTTTCTTTGTTTTGTTCTGTACGTGAGGTTTGGGAGAGAAGAAAGTCGTAGATGCAGAAATATATAGCCCATGTGGTAATGAGGCGGCAACCAACAAACTTCAAACATTATTAGATTACCAAAATGTCCCTTAGGATGGCAAAATTGGAAAATCATCTAACATAAATTTTTATAAATAGTTAGTAGATAGTGAAACCAGGTGTTTTGAATTGTATCGAACAAAAAGCTGATCACGAGCATCTCTGGTTATGAGCTATGATTCAATTATTTAATTTATTTGATACTACTTCCTTTATCCTAAAATAATTGTCACGGTTTAAACTTTGCATACATTAATGCACAACTTTGATCATCGATATGTTTAGTTATTTATTAGCAAATATTATAAATAGTTGATATTTTAAAAATATTCGTTAAGATAAATCGAACAACATTCCATTTACAAATATTTCTCTTTATATATTAGTAAAACAATATGTTGTCCTTGTGAGTTTAACTCAGTTGGTAGGGACAATGCATAATTAATATATGCAAGACTGAGGTTCAAACACCGACCACAACTAAAAAAAAGTAAAACAATATGCTCAAAGTAGATTGAAGGGGTAATAAATTGTTTTAACTTTTATAACAAACACATTTGACTTTTGTTATAAAGAGAAAATATAAATATGAATTTTATCATGTACTGCATTTCATTTGTCTCGTTGTAAGAAAAACAAAAATAAAACCCACTTGCATTGGAAATTGTGATACATTAGGTAGATCTATTAATATAGTCAAATATAGATTCATTGAAAATTGTGAGAACCATCCAACAACGTTTAGATAAAATGGTGATAGTCTCTTCCAACTTAATCAATGTTTTGAGTTCGAATTTAATTTTGGGCATGCAGTAACGTTAAAAACTTTTAGAGAGAGTTTGCCATCAATTTGAGTGTCACAAGACTCGAGAGATTAGTCTTCACAGTTATGCGCGAATGATATCTGGTTTACGAAAAAAAATTGATAATTAAATATACCCTCTTAGAAGAGAGGAAAAAAAAAAGAAACACGCTTACCGGTGTTTAAAGTTATTGTATAAGAAATCCATAATAAAAAATAAAATAAAAAAAGTTGTTTCAAGAATATAAGTCAATACATGAAAAACTATTCCCTCCATCTCAAATTAGATGTTTTATTTACTTTTTTTGTTGTCTCAAATTATCTGTCTCTTCTATAATATCAATACAATATTTATTATTCTTTTCACTAACATATACACTTATTTATAACCTTTCAATCATAAAACTATTGCACTAACTATAATTGATAAGGGTATTTTAGTAAATGAAATATATTTTAAAATTAATATTATTAATTAGGCTTAAATGCAGTTTTGATCCCTCTATTTTCATATTTTTTAACTTTTAATCTCCCTATTTTCAAAACAAACATTTTGATGCATCTATTTAGAAAGTCAACTAATTTTTCTAGTCCCCCTCCTCGATAAGTGATGTGACACACTTATCAATGATATGGCTTTGTGTTGTCAGAGGTGAGTTGGATAAAATAATTTCCATGTCGTAGTTGTTATAATTAATATAATTATTTTAGTTTGTTTATATAATAAATATTTCAAATAAACTAAAACAAAAAGAAAACATATGTCATTCATAAATTAAAGCAAATAAAATAGTAGGTTAAGACGTTAAGTAAAATAGTTACAAATCATAAATTAATAATATTTCTTAAAAGAAAGAAAAAAATCAACATTATTAAAGAACAAGTCTAGAAAATTGTTAATGATGGAAACATTTATAAAAATTTCATATAATAATATATACAAGTATATATTTCGGTTTGGATTGGATTGGATTGGATCGGTTTATACAAAGAGAACCAAAAACCAATCCAATCCATTTAAAATTGCGGTTTTATGTTTTGTTTTTGGTTTTTCGGTTCGGTTATTGCGGTTGCATTGGATTGGACATAAACACCCTTAATCATCATCAACACCAACATCCATATTTATTACCACCATAGCATCGTCGTCATCATCATTAACACCTAAGCTCTTGGATCAGAAAAAATGCATTGAAACTCATAATTTAAATGTCAAAAGATCCAGACCAATCACAACAACCTCCCTCTAATCACCTTGCACTCTTTGATCTCCTTTCCCTATGATCTTCTTCCTTTCTGTAATCCCACACCTTACACTCTTCCCTCTCTCTGAATTCGAACACCATCCTTTATAAATGGGTGAGAATCAACTCGAAACAATGATAGCTCAATGCACATAATTAACAGTATTCGTCGTTTTTTTAGGGAATATTCGTCGTTTTCTTCTTCTATAAGTAAGAAATAAGAATATTCAAAAGTTTCATCAAACACGATAAAATCTATTACCATGGGCGGATTTACCGCCTGGCAAGTTTGGGCACACGCCCGAGCTCAACCCATGCTTTCTTTGTAAATTTACAAGAAATTTGACTTATAGTGACAATCAAAATCCGTCACTATAGGGAAAATTTCCGTAGCTAAATCCATCTGTCATTGTCAAATGGTTGTCACTGCATGTTTTCCACATTTACCTTCGGAAGAAACATAGGTAATTCTAAGGAGACCATTTTAAAAACATTACGGACTTCTACCTACGATTGCGGCTGTCACTAAAACTTATCATTGTTTTATTTTATTTTTTATATTTTCTATTCTATTATAAATTCTAAAAATGAATAATTCTTAAAATTACAACTAAAATTAGTTTAATCAATATGATAAAAGATTTTTTTTTTAAGAAACTAAATTAGCCCACATAAATTGGCACCGGAGAGAAATATGATAAAATTTTATAATCAATATCATTGGAATTTGAAATTGATTACTATAATCAATTTTTAGAATAAATTTTTGAAGTGACTTAACTAGAATAATTTTCCCTAACTATGAACTATTATACCATTCACCCAAACCAATACTCAATACTCGTAGAAATACTCAATACTCACATAAATCAAAACAAAGTTTGAATTACTATTCATAATAGCTTATTAGACAAAATGACGTAATATCAAGTTACAACCTACAATCACTTTATACCTTAAAAAACTTACAATCACTTGTACAACATGGCATAATAAATCAGATTTTAACTATAATTTGTGAATCTTCAACAATAGCAGGTGCATCAAAGCTATTACCAACATCAACAAAAGTTAGAAGTCCATCAGTTATCAAGCCCTCTCAATAAACTAGTAAAATAATTTTATAAGTCTGTGAGAAATAATTGTTACCAACAATATCAACGATGTGTGGTTCAATGACTTGATGATATGTTACACTGAGTGGGAGATATTCAAGTCACTTGATGATGTTGATATTATTCGAACATTCACCGCAAAGAGGCCTTTAAAAGGGCATTTACCTCCTTATTTTATTTAACACACTATTTACAGGTTATGTTTCATCTCTCTTATTTCAAGTTGTACTTTTATCGACAAAATGACGAGACTCTTTTATTTCGATTTATAACTACTTATATATTATATCACATGTGAATTTGCGATCAAAATTTTGCTCAGACTCGATAAAATTCTTGGCTCTGCAACTGTCTATTACGAATTAAAAACTTCATCTTTGTTTTTTTTAATTCAAAAAATTGGGAATTAAGGATTTATGATTGTTTTAGAATCCAAATTTACGAATATGGGCATCTGATGGTTAATCTGGGTTCATCGGAGGTGGAGGCTACGGGGAGAAGGGTAAGCAAAACGAAGATGACAAAAAATAAACGAGATTTGTTTCATGATCTAATCTTTCTTTTTTAGGTTTCTAAATTGTAACTTTTAATTGTTTTTTAACTTAACACAAATGAAGTTGGAGGACTTATAAGTTTCTAAGTTCCTCAATTATTGTTCGTCAAAAAAAAGTTTCTCAATTATTGACTCTTTCAAAAAAAAAAAAAAAACTCCTCAATTATTGACGATCATGGATGATGAATGTGGGGATCAAGAAATTTTTAGCTATTAATTGTTTTAATTAAAAGACTTTTTTATAGAAGTAAAAAAATGAAGAATTTTAATTAAATTTTAGGCTTATAAAATTTAATTGTGTACATATTTAATTAAAATCTTTATGTGGATTTAATTTTTCACCAAGTCAACATGTCACATCACTATTTCTTAAAAAAGTAGAAACATGTCCCATCACTATTAATGATGCTACATCATCAAAATGGAGAGGACTAAACAATTGTGTTGACTTTTTAAATAGAGAGTCGGGTTTAATTTAAAAAACAGGAGGACTAAAAGTTTAAAAACATTAAAATAGGGGGATAATGTCTAAAATTGCATTTAAGTCTATTAATTATTTCTTTAATAAACGTGTAAAGCTAAAAAGAACGTCTAATTTATCTGGGAAATACTGGGTTCGATTCTCAGGGGGAACAACGCTTGGCCAGCGCGCATGCCTCTATGCACGAGCTGGATTAGTCGTCCACCTTTAGTGAGTCAGAAACCGATACGAAATCAAAAAAAAAAAGAACGTCTAATTTGAAACTGTGTGAGTAATAATTACACAGTTTTTATACAAAGTTACCACTTTTATTGTGTGAACAATGACATTGCGAACTTGTTAGTATTTTCCATAAAGGAATAGACATTTTAAATGAGGGTACAAAAGGTCATGTAAGAAATAGATATATCTTAAAATTGTAATTTTTTTTTTATATAAATGATACAAAAAAATTCAGTAAGTTTTCTTGTAGTTAAAACCAGAGGGAGTATCCAAAGTACCCAAAATTTTATTCAACAATATATACTAAGATATGGTACAACTTTATTTTAATCTTAAGTGCAATTAATTCATCATCATTGCTTACAAAATAGTATAAATATTCCTATTTGAGATGTTAGCTAATTAGCATTGTAAAATTAGTATAGAGTTCAAATTTTCTCTAAGATCATTATAAATTTACTACTAGTGTCCCTGTAATTAAAAAAGGGTCATGCTAACCGGTGCCCCCGGGGCACTAGTTAAGCATACAAAAAAAGGAATTTATTACCATAAAAGGAAATTTTGTTGACTTATTTATGGATTAATTACACAGTTTTCAATGCAATAATTACTATATAATTTCCCTTTTTAGTATCCTTAACCAGTGCCTCGGGGGCACCGGTTAACATTTCCCATTAAAAAAATACAAATATTTCTAACATATTTAATTGCAAAATCAATATAATTTATATAGATGTGGATGAAGTAATCTCCAAGTTCATTCAAAACAAGTTCATAAAACAAACGACAAATATTGGAATAACATATTTTTATCCATATAGTTTTTTTTTTTTACTAATTTTTTTATCCATGTAGTATTTTATAGAGGTCCTATATAGTTTTATTTTTTAGGGATAGAAGTCCTATATAGTTGTTTTCTATCAAAAGCATAAATCATTCTTTTGTACGCGTTTGGAGTAAAAAAAAAAATGATTATAAGCATAAATGACAAACATTAATTCTCTGTATTTTTTTTAACAAACTAAAATATAATATAATTATTGAAAATCTCCCCAACACAAGACGTGCTAGAAAAATCATAAGGTACAATTAGTCCACTACAAGTTATGTAACAACATAAAACAAGAAAATCAAAACATCTAAGAGACATATAACAAACATTGACGAGGATGAAGCTTCCAAAAATAGTACTCATAATCAAATGTAGCATATTTTAATTTCAACCACCAATAAGTCTGAAGCTTAATCTTCTCGCTTTAAATGTGTATGTTTTCCCCCTTGTGCTGAAAAATAAGATCATTGTGTTCTTTCTAAATTGTCCAAACAGTAGAAATCAAAACAATATTCAAAGAAAAGCAATCCCTTTTCGAAAAACCACCTAAAACAGCAAATTGTATTCAATGCTCAAAAAATAAGTCGTGCCTCACGAATTCAAAACCTAGCCAATTTATGAGAAAAGACATAACTTGCCAAAAACATCACATTTGACGATAAATGATTCCTATCTTTAGCTATATCGCATCCTCCTATACAAAGCAAGTCCTTGTTATGAATGACTCTTCTCCTAATCAAATTGTCTTTTGTCAGACTGCGGTTAAGAAGCAGACGCCACACAAACATAGATCCTTTAAGCGATACCGCTTTTAACCACACATTGTCACTGTTAACAAAGATAGCATTATTATCCATGGAAATCAAGTATTCATACGCACTACTCACAAAACACCATTTGGACGAATGTAACAACCAAACCCACCTATCCTACTTAGCATACTGTAAAACAATAGAAATTACTAGCCCACAAAGCTCACCCATATTTTCTTTCTCACAGGAGAACAGACACCTACACTTTACTTCCACGCCACACCATCCACACCCACATCCAAAAAAAATGCATATCAGCTCCCACTCCACTTCCCTCCAAACGCCTAATATTATCAATCAACCAACTCCCCACCTAATGATATCTCGTCATTACGTAATTTTTAATGTAATTTTCTGAAGAATATTGGAGTTCACAGCTAGTTTGAGCATGAATGACTACTGACTATTGACCATAACTTTCAACTTAGACCTAATTGAATTGTTCAAATAAACAGGGTTAGTCTAGGAATGGATAATCGTTTATTTGTGATATTAAGTTAACTGATGTAGCATATTTACGTATATCAAAAGTAAGTATTTATGTATCGTCTCCTCAAGGACTAGTGCGATATCTTGGATTGTTCGACATCAATTACCATTTTAAGTTTGATAGATAATTTGTTTGTTTGTTTACAATCTAAATATCT
>Ga0315914_1004706_pt1 | contig 20281 bp, 8 predicted proteins | sample MpolenodulesMG_FD_203920 | JGI IMG/M metagenome (GOLD analysis project Ga0315914, IMG submission 203920) | Medicago polymorpha root nodule microbial communities from Los Angeles, California, United States - elongated nodules | ecosystem: Host-associated > Plants > Roots > Nodule | place: USA... | reverse complement strand
GTAGTTATTCCTCTCATAACTTGATGGTGATCGTTCATGAACCTAAACATACAAGGTACACAGCTTCTTATTCCTTCTTTGTTACTGATGATATGCTATAACTTGTATCTAATAATCCATGGCTAAATTCTTAAACTTTTATCAATTGTCATCCAAGTGGGAGATTGTTGGATTAATTATTTAATTAATCAATTATGGATTGACAATAATCAATTATTATAAGTTAATGTCATAATATAAATTATGGTCTATTGTGTTAAGCACTAATTAGATGATGAATATGTGTGGTTGGGCTATTCTTTCTAAATGGACCGTGATGGGTTGGACCATTTAGTTAAGCCCAATGAGAGGTCCCTGCCCTCAGCTGTTTAACTATTTAAACGTCATCCCATCAGACAGCTAAGTAATTCTGAACAGTACTCTGAAAACCTAACGCTAAACGGAATGAGGGTAGTTATTTCTCTCATAACTTGATGGTGATCGTTCATGAACCTAAACATACAAGGTACACAACTTCTTATTCCTTCTTTGTTACTGATGATATGCTATAACTTGTATCTAATAATCCATGACTAAATTTTTAAACTTTTATCACTAGCTTCTGCCAATTTGGTGGTGGTTGCCTTATCTCTTCAGCTCCATGAGCAAAGTTGCAATTTTTTCCGTTTCTACAAGCACCAAATCTGAACTTAGTACAAATTTGTGTTTTGTACAAAATGTTGCCTTCTTTGTTTGATTGAGGCAGGGTCATCCTAGGAGGAGGGCATATCGATGCATCGGAAGGAGGACATATCAATGCATTGGAATGAGAAGTTCCTTCCTTTTTGAAGTCATTGTTGTTCAATGAAGTGAATTGCGGCGGTGACATCTTAGAAGTTGGAATATCATCTGGAAAATCCATGGTTGTTGTCAAAGGACTTTTTTTTTTATAAAGTCGAGTGAAGTTTTGAGACTTTTTTATTTGATTATTGTTTAAGTTCCAAATAGTGACATGTAAATTGATGCAAATTTGATCTGAAATTTCTGACTGATTTAAGATCTGAAATTTTATGCCTTCTTGACTTAATAACTGATCAATCAGATGAACTGAACTGAAAACTTGTATTAAAAATTCAGTAAAATTTTAATGATGAATTCAAAAATTGTATTAAATTTGAAAATAGTTACATGCAATTAGTTGAAATGTTAATCAAATAATCAATAACAAACAATGAAAAGAAAACAGTGATGACATTTGAAAGACCAAGATGAGAAAAACACGATGGGATGATCAAAGGTTTGGTTATTGTTTTCAGGGTTTGGTCAAGAAAAGGTGATGGCATATATATAGTGAGGAAGTGACAAGGTTTAAGGTTTCTTAGTTGGGGACCACCACTATGTCAAAACAAAACTCCAGCATGCAGCAGCTACCCAAAATAAAACAAGACAAATGATAACTCAAAAGTAGTTATTTTGGTCCGAAATGTGTAAAGGTGATCGTAATAGTCACTCAATGTATTAAAATTTTAAAATAGTCATTGATTATGCACTTTGTTAGTCAAAATATTCATTGACGCTAAAATAATTCATCAATACTCACAATAACAATTTTCATATAGTAATTGAAATGATAATAAGTAGGTACTTATAAGACTAAGTAAGTATTTATATTGAAGGACTAATATGACAATATTAATGAAATATTTTATTGTGAGAGACTATTTTGACTAACGAAGTGCACAATCAGAGACTATTTTAAAATTTCAACACATTGAAGGACTAATATGACTACTTATTACGCATTCAGAGACCGAAATGACTATTACTCTGATAACTCAACACACTTTTTTTAACACAAATACAACATTAACAAGGATATTATTATTGATTGATGCCAACTAGGGATGGGAATAGGTTAGGCCGAGCTAGGCTTTGCAAGGCCTAAGTCTGGCCTGTCAAATTTTTTTAAAGCCTAAGTCCGACCTTCTGAAAGTCTGATACAGCCTGATAGTCCAGTTTACAAGCCTATATCTTATGAACATCATTAAATAAGCAATGTAATCTAAGTTTAAATAGACTAGCAAACTAATAGATTAATTAAATTGAACTATCTTTTGATAATCAACATGAGATTTTAGGAAATTTGACTAAATATTGTATCATATTTCAATTCTAGTTTATAATAATAATAATTTATATATGCAAAAATAGATGAGGATTGCCTATTGGATAGGCATTCCTCATCCATTTTGGTGTTTTTCAAACTTTGGATTAAATTAATGGCGTGCTTGTTTTTTTTTTTTTGGCAAAAATGCCTTCATCGTGCATCAGTGTAAAAAGTTACAATGTGCAGCTTCATAGTAATAGACCAATAGCTCTATGTAATATTGTTCCAAATGTTTTATTAGTAAGCTCATCATTTTCAAAATCCTTCTTGCATTAAAATGCCGTCATGATGCTTTTATGATAAGCTTTCATCGTATTTTTCGGGAGGATGTAAATAATTTACTATACTTCTTGCATTAAAATAATTTACTATACAATTTTGTGACATTGGTTCTGCGGCCGTTCATGAAAAACCGTCGCAACCTAATAACTATGACGGTTCCTGCAACCCTTTTTGTGCAATTGTCACATCATTTTTAACATTGTGTTCCTTTGTCTCTTGATTTATTCATTCTCCATTTATTTTTTCCCTATACGCGCGCGCACCTTGAACCCCCCAAAATTTCACTCAATATATCAAACCCAAAATTTCCCTAACACTCTCACGATCCCAATGCCAGCGAGCCAAGCCCCTTGAACCATCATTTATAAAGAAAAAACAATATAATGTCTTCATCTAGTTGGAATTGGATTTACTACATTGTCACATATCTCAACCGCCCGATCTTAATTCAATGTATGAGATCATTTTAACCATAAAGATCCAACTTTTATTTAAACTGTCTGATCTTGGATCGACGGTTGAGATCAAAAGCTACATGTAACTCTGAATTTATCGCGTGCTTTTCAAATCAAATGGGTTAAGCTTGTGTTGGGTTAGCAATAGGTAATCCTCACCGTAAGTTTTGAGCTCTCATACTATTATGTTTGGAAGCTCCAATGTGCAGTACATACACTGTGATTTTGGTGTCTTACAAACACACTAATCGTGCATCTATGTAAAGCTACACTGTAGCTTCATAGTAATCGCTCTCTGTAATATTACTATAACATGTTGTTCCAAATGTTTGATTAGTAAACTCATCATTTTTAAAATGAAGACACTTTATGACAACTTTCATCATATTTTTCGGGAGGATGTAAGAAATTTGCTATACTTCTTGCATCAAAAGATGGTTACGGGAGAAAGATAATGAAGCGTGTGACCCTGTGAGTACGGCCGTTACTAAGAACCATGAAGAAGTTATGGGAGTATTAATGGTAGCCTAAAAAAGTGACTCGTCAAAAAACCTCATTTTGAATTAGGAAAATCAAAAAGAATAAAAATGAAAGCGGCAAAAAATACAAAATTGTCTCAATCATTAATTGCCAAATTGGTAAATCGGTAAAACCATTATCAAATGTTGATAAAGAAGGTACTATGTGATTCTTGTATCTCTCAATAACGGTAACATTAAAATCATTGTTGTGTCGCAGATGGTGTGAGAGTGGTGATTCATATCTATCAAATGTTACAAATCATTTAGTTATAGGAGAATAATTATGGAGAGTAATGGTCAACGAGATCACAATACTTAAGTCTTCGCCGCCATGCAAACATTGATCATGCAGGTCACGTAGAGACATAAAATGGGTCTATGATAAGTATCAAATTTACCTGAAATCCAATATATTTGCATTGCATTAACTAACTTCTTTGGAAAGAAAACTTGTCAAACTTTTGCAATTTATTGTAAATACTACTAGATAGTTAGATTTTAGACATAATGATAGTTACTTTGACCTTTTTCTATTTGCTTTGTTGGTTGAAAAAAGAATTCAAAGAGCATAAAAGAACAAAGAACCTGAGCTTTGGGAAATTCGCTAAATGCACCAACAAATGGCTGAGCGAAAATGGAAGGGAAAGGGCGCAAGATAATTCTCTAAGCAACACAAATAGAAAATATTTAGGAACCGAATTCAACACGTTAATTAAGATGAACAATCCTCCCATCTAAACTCACCTATTTGTTCCCCAAAGAAAACAACATCTTCTATAATCGCTCCAACAACTGTTCCCAAGTGGAAAAATTTATCAGGTTAGCACCTATCGGAAGCCCCAAATTAATAAACGGAATTGTACCTACCTCACAATTCAAAAAATGTCATGCCCTCTCCATGAACCTTATTACACATTTACTCCTATCAAGATACTTTTACAGAAGTTCACTTTCAAACCCAACGCCGTCTCAAAACCTCTCAACAAAGCCTTCAAAGTCCAAAGGTTTTCCATTGTTGCTTCACCGATACAAAGAGTGTCGTGGTGTATTAAAGGTGTGATATCATCGTACCACCCCTTTGAATCTTAAAACCTTTAAACAAATTCTAACACTGCATTTTCCATCAAACCACTAAAACTTTCGGCTACTAAGAGGAACAAAAAAGGTGCCAACTGATCTCCAAGATGCATAACTAGTCAATAGCTATTAAACTTTAAAGCATAACTGGTCAAGCTTGTTTTAGATGGATGGTAGTACTAGTCTCCAAGATGCATTTTACTTTTTTGATAGTTGGTTAGCAACCTACCATCATACATTTTCCGGATAAAACACTCAACTCTCTCTGGAACTTCTAAATTCCAAATCTTCCACCACACATCACTCACATTACTAAGGTGCTCACATAACAGCTTATATGCCGCGGAGACTATGAACGCAAAATGAGCATTACCAGGTCACCCGATGTGCTCGGTATTGGTGGTAGAAACAATATGCTTAAGGAGAAACTTAAAAATTAAGCTATAGTAAAGTAAAATTTCATACTACACCTTTAAATTTATGAGTCTAGAAGTCAATTGAGAAGCTTTCATAAATCTTCACAACGTGTCACTTGGCAACATGTCAAGTAGCTATATTTTATATATGGAAAAACGATGCCCCTATGTTGAGCACACATCTCATTTGCTAATTTAAATTTAAATGTTAATCCAAACTAAGCCAATAAGAAAATACATTTTCATATAATTTAACCTATTTGAACTCTGGACAAAAGGTTTTTGCAATCATCGAAACACCCTTCATAAACTGCAAATACACATGTCTCCGATCATAAAATTGTACTAATAACATAAAAAATAAAAAAATAAGAAGCATTCATAATTAAATCTATGAATTGATCACCAATGACCGTATTTCTAGAATTCTTTGTTGGCGGAGAAGAATCCTTATCCAGATAAGGGGTGTTTCAAAGAGCACAAAATTCAACTCAGGTCTCCATTGAAATTGGCAAGTTTGGAAGAACACGAGGTAAATCATCAATCCAATCACCATAAATACGATTGATCTTGTTTAATTTCAACCTAAGTAAACGCTTCTTCTTAGCCTGCTCCTCTTCATTTGCCACAGCTAGACTTGCTGGGAAGGGGGTAGGTGCATCATTTTGCAGAAATTGGTGAGGCATTTGGTAAAGTTGGAACGATAGCTTTTGTTGAATTTGCTATGGGAACTGCAGCTTCAGCTTCAATGCAACCACCAGGAACCTGTAAATCTTAATTGCAAAACAACCAATACTTCAGGAGTCAGAAGAAAAGATACATGGAAACCAAACAGTCTCAATTGTTATAATCATGTAATTTTTGTTCACAATATGCACATACATGTTATCACACAAAACGAGAAGATATAGAAGAAGAATAAATGAGATCATGCAAATGAGTAATGTACCTCCAAGTTATTGATGAGTCAGACATCAAATTTATAGGAGAAACAAGCTTAGAAAAGATGAACATAAAATAATACTAGTTGATTATTCGGAATCGCATGGAAAGACATTGTCTCAATCATATATGATTTAATTGAAAGATAAAAGCATTCAAGTAGTTCATGGTCCATGATCCTACCGTCCCATCACTTTGGTGTGGGAATTATCGATTGCCTTTGCTGCATTGCATGGATACTCGTATACGAGTATGTGATGCGAGATTTTTTCTTAAAAAAAAAGCACTAGTATGAATTTTAGACTACAATTATGATGAAAGGTTGTAGAAAGAAATAGAAACAAACAAAATTAGTATAATAAATAACAAAAGAAAATATACTAGGAGATGTCTTTCCTGATTTACTACATCACATATCAAGATGGAATCAGAAAATAAATATAAGAAAACGAGATCATTTGGATAATAATAAAAATATTTATATAACTGGGAATAGGGAAGGACAGTACAACATCATAAAAATAGGAATGAGAAAAACTTTATTTTTAATTGTTTTTTCTAAACGAAACGACAAATGTACCAATATTTATTGGACCGCGGGTACATACCAAACACATCCACATGTAGCAAAGTCGAGTATCCAATTTTTTTATAATTGAAAAGTAGTTTTGTTATCTACTTGTGTAACTACAAAAAATTCTAGTCAAGCAACAAATGTAAGGCTGTCAGGCTGTGCAAAGTAGTTTGAACTTTTAACACCAATTAATACTAATCATCTATTAGAAAATGGAGATGATTAACTATTTTACGTATGAAAATCTAGACATCTATCGAATAAAAATTGCTAACGTTGGTGTTGACGGGAAATGCATAGTTTCATTCAAGTTATATGTATGAGTGTTGTCCATTATGGCGGACATCCCTTCACAAGTTGCGTATGGAGCTGCAATTTAACAACATTGATATGTAAATCATAGATAAAGCAGTGTTACCGATAGCAGATGGCAGATTACGGCAACTAGCCAAAAATCTGCTATATAAACATGGTTTTACGACCTAAGGCGGCTGACACAAAGTCCCTCGTGCCATGGGGCCACTGTTACAGAAATTTGGCAACATGTCGAAAAAGTAGTAATCACTAATCATACAGCCAAGTGGTCAATTACTTTTAAAATGAAGCTGCATTGTTGTGTGAACAAAATACCAAATGCTAAGCTAGAACCAGAGCTTTGCCTAGAAACAAAGGTGAAATTGTGTTCCATTTAATATATCTTTGCCTAGAAATAAGACACTTTTTGTGAAGACAAGGCAGAGTGACAACAAGTAGCAGGGGAGTGTTTATGCTAAACCAAACATGAAATATCATACACAACACAAAAACAAAATGACACACATTCAAATACATTGAAACACTATGATTTGTACATCTATCACAGAAAATAAAAATAAAACAGATGAGTTTTTATTACCTGCTTCTCCATGAGCAAAGTGGCAGTCCTCTCCAAAGGGACAACTTCATGTATGCTGCCATTGGAAACACTTCTTAGTCCTCCAATAAGTATCCTTTTATTACTATACTAATATCAGGGATGATAATGGATGTCCATGGATATATATAGTACTCAGTGACGGATCCAGAAATGTTAGCTAGTGGAGGGCTTGATTATGTTTCTAAAATATTTATGAATAAAATATATAAATCAAGTAAGAAAATTGAAAATTATAAATATTGTATATCTAAAAATTAGAGACAACTTAACATATATGAATTATAATTTCCTTCAAAAAAAAAATATATGAATTATAATTACCCTCTATGTATGTCTTCATGTTTTTTAAAAAATAGTATATTTTTTTATTTTTTTTAATACTATCAAATACACCCTCTAGTCACTATTATAAGAAAAAAACTACATTTTAAATTCATTAAACTAATGATGTATATGGTCTTTATTATAGACCACATATATTGTTTGATAAATGAATCTAAAATGTTGATACTAGAGGGTGTATATTGCAATCAATGTATATGATCAAACAATTTAAAATTGAGAGACATAGAAAAACGAGTAAACGTATAAAAAAAAGTAAGAAGATTTAATTTATTTTCTTTGTATTATTTTTTATTCCTTAATCAGCCTACTGTATTATAGCCCCACTTTGTGTCTCTCTATCTTGAAAGTTGAAATATTAAGTTCAGATATCGTTGACATCATTTTTTTTTTTAACTCAATATTCTCATATTCAGTAGTAATATTTTAACACTATAACAATCAATTGAGAGGAATGCCATAAATAATTTGTGCAAGTATTTTAATTAGTGGCTTTTTTGTGGGGTCAATCACAATTTTCATGTGAGGGCAAAACATAAAATTATCTTATTAGTTGAAAAATAATACAAGAAGTGGGGTCAAGTGACCCCAATGTCCATTGAATGGAGCCGTGCCTGATAGAACTTCCTCTATTCCACAATACATGACCTACTTGACCGTTTCATACAGATTAAGAAAAGTGTAAAGATGAATGAAAGAGAATGATAATTTTACTAAATTGTCTCTATTTTCATTTTTAAAAGTTAACTTTTTCAGTAAATGATTACTTTCTTTGTTCCACTACAAACTTTTACTTAGTACTAATAAATGAACTTTTGTGTAAATCTTCCTCGACCGTTTATCTTACTAGGCTGTTTTTGCAATTCATCTTAGGGTCTTGTTAACGAGTGTCCCGGGGCACTCTTTAAAAATTCCAAAAGAAGAAATAATTTTATAAAAAAGTCAAAGATTTCGATTTTCAATGCATTGATTACACATATTTTCATAACAAATTACTATTTAAAAACTTTAACCAATGCTTCAGGGGCACCGGTTAACATTTCCCTCATCTTATTGGCTAATACTCCATGCTAGACAAGCATAATCATCTGATACTCTTCTATTGGATATTACTGTCAGATATTGGTAGATTTACGTGAAGCATGCTTAGCACTTAATGGACTAATAACCGACATACACTTTTTTTTACATAGAGACCACATAGGTATTATAAGGGGTAAACTTGTCAAATTTTGCTTTAAAATTTGAGAAGGTCAGGTATTTTAGGACAATTTTTTTTTACAAATAAGTCATGTATTGCGGGACGGAGTGAGTAGTTTTTTTTTTAAGACAATATACATAATGGTTAACTCTCTATTTGATAAAATTGATATTCACGTTGTTCTCACATTCGTATCAATATCCGCTAGACGGGTATTAGCGGATGCTAAGATATTTAAAAATATTTGCAAATATTAACGTGTAAAATGATTTGTTTTATAAACAAAATGCATTATTATAAAATAATCGAAATTATATAGAATTTATTCTTTAAATTTTATTATTAATAATTGAGATACTAATGATCATTTTATAACTATTTGAGATTTGAACAATGTCTCTTGAAGATACAAAATCAAACTCTTGTCACTTAACTGACACATCTTATACTTATTCTTCCTATTTTGATAAGACAAAAATATTATAGCACATACTTTCACTTTGACAAATCCAACAAAAATTATTAATTAGGAAATCCAATTATATTATATTTCATGATGAAAAGATTTTTATTTAAGTAATACGACAATTGTATAATTTTATCAATTGAATAACCGCTGCGGATTTTTGTGAAATCCGCATACTTCAAAAATGTTTATTTTATCCTATATGGTATAATAATTTTACTAAATCCAGTTAGTTTCATCCGTTTGTGCATCTATTAATTTACTAATACTTAAAATATGGTTTATTTTTTTTATTTGTGCGTCTCTGTTAAGATATTCGTCTCATACTAGTATGTGGTGAATTATATTTGCGGATACCATGAATATCATCTTTAATTTATGTCTAACCCGAGCAACGTCTGGTAAACCATTAGTGTTTTATTAAAGAAAATATTTAAAAAAACTATAATTAATATATCATTAATTTTAAATTCAAAAATCAATTATGAATATTAAATAAATCACACATGATTTATTTTCTCTCATTTCTCATTAATTAAACATGACGCTTAGAAACAACACCAACTACATTCCTTAGAAAAAAAGAAAAAAAACCTACTGCATGTATGAACATATCTCCCTCGTTCTTCAAGCATTAAATATGACTCTTGGCGCCATTTATTTCAATCACCAACTACATGCACGGACCAAAATTATAAGTTGAAAATCGTACCTTTTTTTTAGTAGAGCAAATCATACATATTTGAATCTTCCTCATTCTTTATGTAAAATATGGCTCTTTGAGTCATGCATGATATGTGAGAAAAAATAATAAATAGTTTAAAAATAAAAAGTGATTCGGAATTTTATCGTTAATTATTTCTTTCATTTGTTCTCATCTATTATTTTGTATTTTTTTCCTTCTTCTCCTTTCTTCTTTTCGCACAAATGTGTAAAATGTTGTTTTCCGAGCACGTGAGTACCAAAAGACGCTTCTAACTATTAACATATAAATAACTTAGTGTCTTCTAAATATTTATACATACTATATCCCCTCAAAATATTTATATATACTATATGTACTAACGGAAAGATGGACACGTTTTATTGCGGAAACATGTGTAAATTATGAATATTTTATAAGCAATTTTGATTTTGATTCAAATTATAAGTATATATATTTTTTACTTTTAAAACTGTAACAAACTAAGAAATTGTTTTTATCTTTTTCAATAACACCAATAATATAGCAAATATAATATAAATTCTTATCTTTTTAATAATACCAACACTGTCAAATTATTACAGAAAAAATTGTTTAAAGGTATAATTAGAATATTAAAAAACCAGCCTAAAATCCTTTGTTCCATTTATTATATATTATCCGAAAGACGGGGATTAGCATGCATGTTTATCTGCTTTCTACTGGGATGCTTAGAAAATAAGATTAAAATAAGGTTCTCTACATAAAAAAATGTTAAAATAAAGTTTGTTTTATAGTGTATAATGTTGTAACTATTTTAGTGGGGTAATTATTATTTTAATGGAATTTAACATAATTAATAATTTAAGTAATATTCAATAAATATTGGAGACTCGTGGTTGACGGAGGCGGCCTCCATCCTTAATTGTAAAGTTGGTAAAATTTCGTTCTTGTATCTTGGTTTATCGATTGGAGGGGATCCGCGGAGATTAGCATTTTGGGAACCGGTGGTGTCTGCTATTAAATCTAGATTATTGGGGTGGTGTCTGTTATTCCTATCTATCGGGGGACGATTAGTCCTTCTCAAGTCTGTCCTAACCTCAATTCCTGTCTATGCTCTTTCTTTTTTCAAAGCTCTGTCAGGTATAATCTCTTCCATTGAATCTATTTTAAAAAAATTTTATTGAGGATAACAGGAAAATTTCTTGGATTGCTTGGAGCTCTGTTTGTTTACAAAAGGAGCATGGTGGTTTGGGGGTGAGGAAGTTGAAGGAATTTAATTTAGCTTTATTAGGGAGATGGTGCTGGAGGTTGTTAGTGGATAGAGGTGGGTTATGGTATAGGGTGTTGGTGGCCAGATATGGTGAAGAGGCAGGGAGGTTAGCGGTTGGGAGCCGGAGAGCTTCTTCATGGTGGAGGGAGATAGCAAAGATTAGGGATGGCGTGGGAGATAGCGAGAGGGGTTGGTTTGCAGAGAGGGTGTCGAAGGTGATTGGGGACTGGTCAAATACTCTGTTTTGGTATGATAGGTGGTTAGGAGATATCCCGTTGTGTAGGAGGTTTGCCTGGTTGTTTGAGTTAGCGTCCGATAAGTTATGTTCGGTGTCGGGCTTGTGGGCGCGTGGTTGGGACGAGGAAGGTGACGCGTGGAGGTGGAGGAGAAGGTTGTGGACGTGGGAGGAGTTGTTGTTAGGGGAGTGTAGGGATTTACTAGCTAATGTTTTTGTGCAGCATAATATTTCTGACAGGTGGCAGTGGGATCCGGACATTCATGATGAGTACACTGTGAAAGGGGCATATCATATTCTGACAACCCCGGTAACTACCATTGATGTGGATGCTACGAGAGATCTTGTCTGGCACAAGCAGGTTCCTCTGAAGGTCTCCTTGGTGGCTTGGAGGTTGTTGAAGGACAGGTTACCTACAAAAATCAACCTGCAACGTCGCGGTCTGCTTCAGGTCGATGCTATTAGGTGTGTGTTTGGATGTGGTACCGAGGAGTCAGCGGCCCATTTGTTTATTCATTACAAAGAATTTGGTTCTCTATGGCAGCATATCAGATTATGGATTGGGGTGTCTGGTGTTGATCCTCTCCCTGTTAGAGAGCATTTTATTCAATTTATTAATTATACAAGTTACTCGTCTTTTCTTCAAATGATTTGGCTTCTTGGTGTTTGGCTGATTTGGAATGAACGCAACAACAGGCTTTTCAGCAATATAGAAATTCCTATTTTACAGCTTATAGATAAAGTTAAGTTCCATTCATATTGGTGGCTAAAAGCTAATAACGTTTCATTTGTGTACGGTTCTCAGACATGGTGGTCGGATCATATGATGTGTTTGGGTCTTGACTAACCTTTGTTTTGTATATACTTTGTAATGACGTTTTGTTTCTTAGGGTGGATTCCCTGGTACACCTTCTACTGAGGAATGCTTATCGCCATTGGTAATATATATCCCATTTTAGTTTCTTCAAAAAAATAAAATTAAGTAATATTATAAAATGATAAAATACTAAATAAAAAAAATTAAATTAAGGGTAAAATTGGAAAGAGAAAAAGTCAGCCCAAATTACCAAATTAATGTATATTTTTATATATAGTAGAGATGTATTACTATAAAAATTGTTATTTATTTATGTATCCATTTATATCTACTAAAAACTGATGCCCCTTTATGTCCTACAAATATTTAAATTTAATTGATAATAAAAAATTACAATCATTTTACTGATATAAAATGTAAATTAAAATAACATAAAAAATAGCTATTTATTAAAAAAAATGAGCTCAACAACACTTCAATGAGTCAAATTCATCTATAATTGACTTTATCTATATTTACAATTTAAACAATTAGGTAACTTTATTTTTTAGTTTATCTTTACAATTTTCTTTGCTAATAGTATTATCTTTTTAGTTGCTTCCGATATCAATAATGTCAAAATAAGATAAAATAAATCTTTTAAATAAGTGGTAATTTTTTGAGTATTTTATTTCTCTTAATTTTACACAAATAAACTTATTTGAGGGCAGCTAAATATATTTTATTGGGGTAGCTAAATACAAAATAGTTGTTACACTGTTTCTTAAAATTAAATTCTATCAAGCCTACAACTACCATTATAGATTCTAGCAAACCTTATTTGAGTTAAAATAAACAATCATTCAGACTAAATCAAATAATTGTATTCTAATTTGAATCATCAACCGATTACTTCAAATTATATTAAGTTATTTGAATTAAAATAAACAATCGTTCAGACTAAATCAAATAATTGTATTCTAATTTGAATCATCAACCAATTACTTCAAATTATATTAAAATTTGTTCTAGATACACTTGTTAACTTTCAGTTTCACCCCCAAATTGACAAGAATGTCTTTATCTCTTTTTTAATTTTCAACAATTACCCTTTTCTATTCCTTTTTACCCTCTTATTCATTTCCTTCTCTCTTTCTCTTCATTTGTTTTCCCATTCCTTTCATTTTCCTCTACACATGAAACCCAAGATCCAATGTTTTGTTAGATGATTCAAGATCTTATTCGTGGTGAGAATTTGTGATAAGGCTAAAATGTACGTGGCTTTAGAACACGAGACTATGGTGAGAAAAGAAACTGAAATGATGATGATGTTATGAATTCACATAATAATCATGTTATTTATTTTTTTGGGTACAAATAATCATGTTATTTTATCAAAGCTAAAATATGTTGGTCATGTTTATCAAAGATAATATATTGTGTTCACGTCAATTGAATTCACCTTGACCCCATGCATATCAGATTCAGGTGAGTTGAAGTTGTTAAGTCAGTTTTTAAGTAACGTGAAGTTAAATAACGTTAACTTCTGATTAAAATAACAAACGGGTACACGTAATTTAAAAACGTCCACTGTAACAAAAATTGTCGCTCAATTGCATGCCATCAGAAAAACGACATCTTTTTTGAAAACGACATCAAAATAAGAAATTCAACATCATTGAACAAAGAAGAAATTTATTTGCCTGTATACAATACAATAAGGTATCGATGTAGAACATTGTGATTCCATAATTAATCACTAATTAAAACTGGCTTCACATGCATGAGTGTTTGTGGGTGACATTTTCATTGAAAGGATAATTTTGGTATTATTTCAAAATTTTAAGTAAATTTGGATGTCACCAAAATTATATGAGGCGTGACTAGAAAAATTCTTATATTAACGCAAAAACGGAATTCAAACGTTAACTTTTTTTTTTTAACAAGAATTCAAACGGTAACTAACAATCAAAATAAAATTCGCACAAGAAAAACACAAAGGTTTGAAATTAACATTAGAACATGAACATCAATATCCTCACTAAATATGTAATCAACAATTATTTTATTTGGGATTTTAGCCTTGTATCATTATAGTCTCTTTTTGCGATGTTTATCTGTTTTTCATTTACTCTTTCTTAATTTAATAGTTCTAAAAAACTCAACAAAAAAAATTGTATTCAACACTCTTTGGAGGAGTTAAGAAATAGACGACTGATGAACATAAATCTTTCTTTTTCATAATTGAATGAGGAAAAGAAAATCACTATTGAGAGTAATTAGCCGAATCCTTGCTAACTTTAAAATTGAATGAATAGGCAATTGTCCCCTTGAAATTGTAACTTTCATCAAAATCCCTTCACTTTAACAAAACTTCAATTGCCTTTAAAATTTAACAACAATATCATAGAAAAGGGAATATCATATTTACATGCATGAGAAAACCCAGCCGATATATCACAGATGCAAATGACAAAGAATCTAACAGTCAAAATACAAAATCAGTTTGATGGTTGGTCCTTGGTGATCTTTGTTGATTCAAACAGGTTCCAACCCGTACAACTGACTAGAATAGAGATCATACTCTTGGATACTGGCGATCTTAAAATAGAGATCAATGCCTAGAATAGTTTTTCGTATAAAAATTAAAGAGTTCATATCCTTCTATAACTCTTGTTTGACAACACCAAAAAAATGTCCAATTATCAATATTGACACATATGTTTGCATAAGACAAGTTCCAATCTAGCCATTCATGTAAGCCAATATTGAAGGCAACATATAATAGAATCTGGGTTGTCATTACATCTAGGACAAATTACAAATATCATCTAAAGTAGAGTGGTAAGTATTCCTTTCTTCGCAACTTGGCACCAAAGACCTTCCACAAGAAGGCTTTGATTCTGTTTAGTCTATTCCAATGCCAGACCTTATCAAACATAAGGTTCTAGTTCAAAACCTCCCTGTCTTGAGAGTGCATCTAATTGTAAATGACTTATTTGGAGTCAGATGCCGGCAGGAAAAATCGTGAAACTTGTTAGAGGGGGACTTTAGAGCTTCAAGTTGAAGTTGCCGTAGACGCGTCTAGTCTCAAGCTTTATATAACTAGAAACGCTTTTGATTTTCGGTCTTCAACTTCAAATATCAAAATGAAATTTTTGTATTTAACAAGATTAAATTTTAAACTTAAGTTCTTAATTCACTTTTAAATTTTGAAGGGTTTTTTTAGTCTAGAGTCTAATACACAATTTAGTTATCCACGATGTATCACATGGCAACATGTCTAGTACATGTCTCTTTGTTTTTTGGTGAATAAATGGTACTAAGCTCCATGAAACTAAAAACCTCTATATAAACTAACTTCAACAAAATATGCACTATTTGATTAGTCTTACTTACTAAGAACATGAAACCATCGATCATTACCTTCTCCATAAATGCAGTGAATCTTGAAAACAAGGATGTAAGAAGCATGAGACGGTCAACGACCATCCCTTAGTTTGGGAATCAGAATACATACTCTAAAGCCTTTACTCCAAGCGATTTTTAGACCATGAAAAAATCTCCACAACTTAGAATCAAGAACATTGCATCCAGCACAAACTTTGGAAGCACAAACAAATAAGAAAACACCCTCATCAGTTATCACCCCTTAGGAAACATCCACAACTAAGCCAAGATATGTTTTGATATATAAACGACGCATATAAGATAATTACATTTTCATATATTAATATGATTAGATAGTATATATATAATTTAACCTATTTGAACCCTGGACTTTGGTTCAGAAATTTGACCAATGTGAATCCAAACCAGAATCCCACAAAAAGTTTCTGAATCCATCAAAACACCTCTCATTAACCGACAAATGCACACCTCTCCGACCAAAAAACTGTACCAATTAACAGTAAAATAGAAAAGGGGAAAAAAGAGGCAATAACAAATAAATCTATGAACTGATCACCATCACCAATGACCATGTTTCCAAAATTCTGTCTGTGGAAGAGCACAAAACTCAAGTCAGTTCTCCACTGCACTTGGCAAGTTGGGAAGAACAAGAGGTGAATCATCAATCCAATCACCATAAACACGATTGATCTTGTTTAATTTCAACCAAAGTGAATGCATCTTCTTAGCCTGCTCCTCTTCCTTTGCCACAAGTAGACTTGCATAGAAGGTGGTAGATGCATATGCATCATTAGCAGAACCTGTTAAGGCTTTTCGTGAAGTTGGAATGATAGCTTTTGTTGAATTTGCTATTGCAACTGCAGCTTCAATGAGTCAGAATACGATACATGGAAACCAAACAGTTTAAATTGTTAAAATCATCTTGTATTTTTTGTTCACAATATGTAAATACAAGTAATCACACGCAAACAAGCAATATATATTAAAAAAAAAGGACAATGACCACGATTGTTGCAGAGACGTTTTTTCAAGTCTCCGACACTGCAACTGCAGCTGCATTAACCATATTTGACTGCAATATTAAGGATTGTGACATGGTCGCAGTTTAAAACCTTGCAAATGAGCAATGTACCTCAAAACTATTGATGAGTTAGACATCAAATTATAGGCACACCCATCAGCAGAAACCAAAAGGAAAAACAGGTTTGGAAAAGATGAATATAACATAATGGTTTATTGTTCAAAATCACATGTACTTCTATGTATTGGATCACGGATGCATACCCAAAATATCCATCGACAAATACCAAAGTGGAGTATCCTACTTTTTTTTATCCGAAAAGCAATTTCAATAGCTACTTGCGTAACCACCACGGGTACCCATGCTTTAAAGCTGATAACAGAAAGGAAATTTTTCGCAGACTACTCCAAATTACTAAAATTTCAGTCAAGTAACAAACACAAACTTTCAACACCATTTAATAGTAATCATGCCTTATAAAATTGAGATGATTAACTATTTTAATTTATGAAATCTAGACATTTCTATCAATAGAAATTCCTAATGGGGTTGACACGAAAATACAGAACTTCATTCAAGTTATATGTAACACAGTGACAGTGTTGTCCATGGAGGATGGTTAAATATACTGGAAGGCCAAAAATACAACATATAGACACACCATTGTGACCTATGGTGACGCTGTGGCAGACATCCATTTACAAAATTTTTATGGCTGATGTCAAGAATCTGCCACACTATTCTGTCTTGGCACTGCCATTCAACAACACTGATATGTAAACCTTAGATAAAGAAGTGTTATCAGTAGCAGATGGTGGATTACGACTGCCAACTGAAATCCGCCATATAGACATAGCAGCTGTCACAAAATCTCTCATATCAATGTGCAGCTACCACGGAAATTTGAACACAGATAAAGTGATCACTAGTGGTAAATTAATTTTAAACCAGTGTTAACGATGACGGATGGTGGAAAATCAAATGTGCAATTTTAAGCCACCACAAAACACCATGGCTTCGCCATCCTTCACAAATTGGCCATGGTGCTTGCTACAAATCTGCCATTTGACCGCTGATATTTGACAACACTGTTTTAAACTGAAGCAGCATTTGTGTATGAACAAAATAACAAACCAAACATGAAAATATCATACGCAGCAATGAAAATAACATACATTCAACCACTATAATTTGTAGATCATATAACATAAAATGATCTTCTGCACATGATCAAGAAAATCAACAAACATATTTTCTATACAAAACAAAAACCAGTACAGCAGAATTATATGATAAAACCAAAATCAATAATCAAAAAAGGGAAAAGCGAAATCAACACAAAGATGAGTTATTATTACCTGCTTCTCCATGAGCAAAGTGACAGTCCTCCCCAAAGGGACAGTTCCCTTGATGCTGCCAACCGAAACACTTCTTAGTCTTCCAATAATTGCCCCTAGCTGGCTTGTCCACAGCCCTAATGCCATCCCCAAATGATTTTGAAGAACCAATAGTCCCAATGCTTACAGAAGAACACTCTCTTGACTTCCAAGAATGAACCCTAAACTTAGCAGGATCCTCATGAAGAAAATAACACTTACTACCTAAGAAACATTTCTCACCATTGGAATACATCCTGCATAGCTTCATCTTGTGAATGATTTTTTGATCTTCCTCCCAATTTCGTGGTGGCTGTCTTAGTTCTTCAACCCCATGAGCAAAGTTGCAATCTTTACCATTTCTACAAGCACCAAATCTGAACTTAGTACAAATTCGTGTTTTGTAGAAAATGTGGTCTGCTCTGTTTAATGGAGGTAGAACCATCCTTGGAGGAGGGCATATCAATGCATTGGAACGATTGTTATCAGAAAGTCTTGCCCTTTTGAAGGAATGGGGTTGATACAATGTTGAATGTTGTTCAAAGTTTTCATTTTTCATTGGAAATCGAGGTTTCACTTCAATGATATCGCTGTTTGATGTAGCGAATTGCGGCGGTGACATCTTAGAGGTTGGAATATTGTCAGGAAAAACCATGGTTGTTGTCAAAGGAAAAAGATTTTGTTACGAAATGAGTGACATTTGGGAGAACTAAAAACACAAGAAATTTGGAAGGCCAAGATGAGAATATTGGTAGAAAAACATCATGGGATGATCAAAGTTTAAGGTTTGAGGTGTATTTTTTTTCATGGGTTCACGTTCACCGCCTGTGTTTATGAAGAAAGAGACAACATTGGAGTATGTAGTGACTAGTGAGGCAGTGACGAGGTTTAAGGTTTTTTAGTTGGGACCACCAAGTCAAAACCCTAGCCACTACTATCACACTGTCCTAATTGACTAATCATCAAGATTCAAGAGTGCTGCCCAAAAAAAAACTTCATGCTGTCTTTGGGTACGATTGAGGAAGAAATTTTATTTTCTATCATATTTTACAAATGGGTTAATTAAGTTTGTGTTTCGTTGAGTGGTGGGCAACAATGGTTTAATGTGATTTTGGTGTTTTTCAAATACACAACAATAGTTTGTTTGTTTGTTTATGTAGAGGAGGTAATCCTCACCTTATGAACCGGTTTTGTAAGGTTGAGTTAAGCCTCCAATTTCATTAGTAATCACATGACGATAATGTCGATAATATTACTTACTAGACTATTGATGTAGTTTCAAAATTATACTATGCAAAGTTGTCATTTTCAAAATGAAGATGTTTTCCGTTAGTCTTTAATCATATTTTGCAGGAGGAAGTAAGTAATTTGTTGCACTTCTCACATTAAAGGATTTCGAAATTTGTTCGATAATAAATCCTCCCATTAAAGGACTTTTTAAATTTTATGAGTTATAAGAGTTTGGTTTTCTCTCATCGTTGAGAGTTAATCTAAAATTATAGGAGTTGTGTGTAATGCCTCGTGTTCTCTAATGAAGAGGAAGTGTAAATGCATGTAAAACTGAGTTGGCGCTAGCAAGGAGGTTTCTAATAGAAAACATATCCATACACACATAATGTATGAACATGATGGCTGGGATTTGGAATTCGTTATTTCATTTAAGTTTTTGGGTACATATTTGCGACCTTCTATGACAAAAGTCGTAGGTCGGCCTATGGACAATATTGATGTGTTTTGGGCCCGTTCAGATCGACTTATTTTGAGTTTATGTGGGCTTATCTACTCTCATAAGCTTTTTTAAAGGCGTTTGGGTAAATAAATAAAAATAGCTTATCATAGTTTCATAAGCTGCTTATGTCATATTTTAATAAGCCTAAATTTTCAGCTTACCCTCTGGCTTAATAAGGAGCTTATGAATTTATGTAATCTCTTTCGATTCTCTCTGGATCTCCTTTTTCAAAACATATATTTTAATTATAATGTTAGTTATCTTTGGCGGTGCATGAGTAACAAAATTGCTATATACTTATCTTACTAAATTAACACATGTAACAAAGTTTTTTTTTTTTTTTTATGAAAGATTTTTTTTTTTATTACGTAACAAAATGAAACTGAATATCAATATTTTTCTTATATGAATATTTTTTTT
>Ga0315914_1004705_pt1 | contig 20283 bp, 4 predicted proteins | sample MpolenodulesMG_FD_203920 | JGI IMG/M metagenome (GOLD analysis project Ga0315914, IMG submission 203920) | Medicago polymorpha root nodule microbial communities from Los Angeles, California, United States - elongated nodules | ecosystem: Host-associated > Plants > Roots > Nodule | place: USA... | reverse complement strand
CCCCTCTTATGTTTTTCAGGATTTTGCCCCCTCCCCCCTATTTTATCCACATAATTAACTATTTATGTTAAATATTTTTTTATTATTTATTTTTTAATGAAAAAATAAAACCAGAAAAATACTAAAAAAATGAATTAAAAATACTAGAAAAAAATGCATATAGCTAGTATGATCTCTAAAAATAAAATAAAAAACTAGTACAAAAATAGCAAATATTTAGTTAGAGGTGCAAACTAGTTTTTTCATGTATTTTTAATAGAATTTTTTCTTGTATTTTCATTGTTTTTCTATTTTTTTTGTTTCTTTTGCCTTTTATTGTTTTCTTTTCATTTTTTTATCGGATTAATATTATCTAATCGTTTTTTTATTTTTCAAGTATTTTTTTGTTCTTTATTTTGAAATAGGGGGGCAAAATCAGGAAAAACGTAAAACTGAGGGGGTAAAATTCCGAGTTTTAAAATAAGAGGGGCGAAATCCAAATTCAAACAAAATAGGGGGGGGGGGGGGTAAAACTGCATTTAAGCCATTATTATTTATAAATTTTAACATTACATTTTTTTCAAGCTCAATAACGAATATATATCTATATTTGTTAAGATATACATCACCCATTACCACATACTAGTTCATGGTGGATTCTACGTGGGCCAGCTGAGCAAGTGGTTTACCGTATGTAAGTAATAAGAACCGTCTAATATCGAGGGTGCATCAATCATATCATGGAAAGATAAATTAAACCTTACTATAAATTAATCTTACAGGAAAAGATAAATTAATCCTTATGCATCAATCACATTGGGGTGTGAAAAATATAATGGAAAATGGAGAAATCTTTTACATTTTGAAAGAGTATTTTTCAGAGAAAAATAAATTAATTCTTATAATTAATTAATATATATTATTTTAAAAATATCACAACAACATAGATTAAGTATGGTTTTGGATGGACAATGTCCTTTACTTTGCACCGTGAGTAGATAGAGACTATTGACTTATAATTAAACACAATTGTTTTTACAAAGTGACTAATAATAAGATAGTATTTAAGTTGCTTGTAAAGATTCTCCTAAAAAAAAGTTGCTTTTAAAGATTAATTATATATTTTCTATTTGTAAGAGATGTTTTTTTCTTTTTTCTTTTTCTAATTTGGTTTGTGTAGATATGGTATGAAATGAAACAGAGAAGGGGTAAAAAATAGTTTTGACAAATGAGATGAAGACACAAAATTAGAAAGTGAAGAGCGTGATTGTCGGAGAGATGAAAAGAGGGTCGAACACGTTGATGGTACCATGCAATTGTGAAGCTATTACCTCTCATTCATTTTCCTTCTTAGTTTTAACACTACAAAATAAAACCTTTGCTTGTCAACCTATCCCAATTTGACTCTTCCTTCCTTCCTTACTTCCTGTGTGCCTCAAAACTCACACATAATCTCTCCCCCGCAACCTGAGGATTCAAATATTTAACCGTCAACTTTCTATAACAACCACCTGAAATAACCGAGTTCTGGTGGGCTCATTGTTCAATATTGTTTCATTTTCCAATTTTGAATTATATATGGTTGTTATTATTTGATGGTAACTAATCATGAATATAATCATTCTGACTTGTTTCTATTTTTTGTAGTGTAAAAGAAAAAGAAAAAGAAAAAATTAACTTAAGGGAGAGGGAGAGAGATATAAATGGGAGATTCGCCACATAAAGGAGGGGGAGATGGCTGTAAGTCATTGATGGAAGACCTCCTCGGACTTCTAAGGATCCGCATTAAGCGTGGCGTCAACCTTGCCGTTCGTGATGTTAATACTAGTGATCCATACGTCGTCGTTAAGATGGGCAAGCAGGTTACTTATATTATCTCTTTCTTTCTATTTCCATACCATGTTAATTAATGCACATAATTTCAATTGAATAGAAAACTTTGCATAGTAAGTTTGTATAAAATATATTTTCTAAAAATACACTCAAACATGATTTTTTTTTCCCTTCAGAGACTCAAGACTCATGTGATTAAAAAGGATGTCAACCCTGAGTGGAATCAAGACCTTACACTATCTATCACAGATCCCATTCTTCCATTCAAACTGGTAAAAAAAATCGCCTTTATGGAGATGTTGAGAATTATAAAAAAAAAAAAAAACTAATTTGCCTTGTTTAACTGAATATTGAATATTGCAGACTGTGTATGACTATGACACATTTAGCAAAGATGACAAAATGGGAGATGCTGATTTTGACCTCTCACCATATATAGAGGCCTTAAAGACGAACTTAGAAGGCCTCCCAGAAGGTACTATAATCACCAGAATACAACCGTGCAGACAAAACTGCTTGGCAGAGGAGAGTTGCATCACTTATTCCAATGGCAAAGTTGTCCAAGATGTTGTCCTTAGATTGAGAAATGTTGAATGTGGTGAAGTGGAAATTCAATTGCAATGGATCGATCTTCCCGGTTCCAGGGGTTTATAAGCTTCGATTAAATGAAAATTCCCATTCTTTGTTTCATTAGTTGTTACTAGAGACTGCATATAAGGTTTGCTTTGTTGAACAAAATATCCGTTCTTTATTGGATTTTAGGGCATTGTTAGTAGGGTTGAATACCTAATTTTCCCTTATGCTTCATGTCTTCTCCGTCTCCTCTCCTCCGGAAGCTTGTTCCATTGGGACTCAATTTGTATTTCATGTATTTTGCTAGTCAGTCTGCTACTAGATGCCAGCAAGTATCATATTGTTTTTCATGAAGGAAAAAAAAATGGTTTAATATAATTTGGGAAACATTATATTGTTATTGTTTCCGACATATGTTCAAAAGTTCTTGAGAGCCATAGTTGGTCCTAAAGTTTATCTTTGTAAAGTGAGTAATTTTATAAAATTAATTATGAAGGTCAATAAATATGTGTAAAAATAAATTGGTATCCGAGTCTCGCCTAGTTAGTTACTAAAGTATTAGAAAAATAGTAAGGGTTTTAGATTAATTGCAGTCAGTTGCAAATTTATCAAACTTCATGTAGTCCCAACAACAACAATAATATATGGTTTATATTGTGTTTCTATACAAGTTCCCGCTTTAAATGTCCCAACAAGTAGACGGTGGGATTAAATCCACCAGGATTAAATCTACCAGGTTAGTCGGTCTTTAAGTTAGATATCGAGTTAAAGAAAATGATTTAAAACAATCCTCTAGTTTGGAGGAGGGAGATTATCATGAGTTTATTATTAGTACTAGCGAAAAGATGGACATTCACGTGCCCGTCTATATGCTCTTTTTTATTGTGCTAATATTTGAAAATTATGAACGGTGTTTTTTATTAAATTTTGATTTTGATTAAAAGTACAAATATAAATGATTTTTGTTTTCAAATTATAACAAATCAAACTAACCATGATTATTTATTTCAATGACACCAACGATATAGCAAAAAAATATAATTTAAATTCTTTTTTTTAATGATATCGACAAAGATCTTTATTATAGAAAAAGTTATTTAAAAGTATAATTGGGATAATGAAAAAATAAGTATAGATACACTCATCTAGTTTGTTACACTTTTTAAAGGATAAAGAAAAAAAATGGGCATATATATACTCATATCATGTTTGTCACACTTTTATTTTAATATTTTTTATTCTTATCTATTTGTTACATGTGTTATTTGTATTGAAAGTTGAGGGTAATTTTGGAAAGAGAAAAGGTAAGTCTAAAATAGCTAAAACATGTCATTTTCTTTATATATAACTAGCGAAAAGACGGACACTCACGTGCTCGTCTTTCCGGTCTTTTTATTACGTTAAAGTTTGAAATTATGAACGGTGTTTTTTATGAAATTTTGACTAAGACTAAAAATATAAATGTTTGTTGATTTCAAGTTATAACAAACCAAACTAATTATGATTATCTTATTTTAATGACACTAATAATATAAAAAAAAATCTAAATTCTTTTTTTTAATGACACCGACAACAATTTTATTATAGAAAAAATTATTTAAGGGTATAATTGAAATGATGAAAAAGTAGGTATAAAATATAGAAAAAGACTTAGGTACAATTCCTTAGGTGCTTTTCGTATGGTTCTTAACTAAATTCATCATGATTTTCTTAAATCCATAATTCTCTCAAAGTTTGTTATCTCCAAAAAAGTTGTATTTTTAGTTAAAAACCATACGAAAAGCACCTAAAGAATTGTACCTAAGTTTTCTCCATAAATATATTCATCTAGTTTGTTACACTTTTTAAATGATAAAGGAAAAAAAAAATTATATATTCATATCGTGTTTGTTACATTTGTATTGAAAATTGATGGTATTTTTGGAAAGAAAAATTCAGCCCAAAAGTGCTGAAATAGATAGTTTTCTTTATATATAATATAGAATAGATATAGATTATTAGCGAGTCAAAAAATTTTAGGCTTAAATGCAATTTTGATCTCCCTATTTTCAAAATTGTTAACTTTTGAGATCCCATTTTTTAAAACTGGCATTTTGATCCCCCTAGTTTCAAAATCAACAAAGAAATTTGGTCTCCCTCCTCTCATGATGATGTGCATGTTTGTTAATGATGTGGATTCTACATGTCATTGCCTATTTGACACATCATTTTCATGTCATTTTAATTAAGAATTGTATATTAAAATATCATAAAATTAAATTTCAAATTAATATTGAAATGAAAAAAAATTGGGGGGAATAAAATTAGAAACCCTAAATTGTTCTTCTATTCCCAAATTGAAGAGAAAATTCTCAAATTGAAGACCCAAGAACAGATCCGGAGATGTTCATCTTCCTTCCAAATTAATTTTCGTCTTAATATAAATTTGTAATTTAATTTTATGATATTTTAATATATATATATATATATATATATATATAATCTTTAACTAAAATGATATGGAAATGAGGTGTCAAATGATGTACTATGTAGACAATGACATGTAGGATTCACATTATTAACGAGCATGCCACATCATCATGAAAGGAGGGGGACCAATTTTTTATTTTTTTAACTAGATGTTCGACCCGTGCGACACACGGGTCCTAATAGAGATCAATAAGTTATATTATATATTTATTGATGTTAAATAAGTTGTAGGAAAAAAATTGACCTTATGAGACTTAGTTTAATAGGATTTTATGGTGCACCCGTGAGAGAGTTATGTGATTTTTCATCATAATTATTGGCCTTTGAACTGATATACCAGTTCCAGACAAACAACTTGAAGATGCATTAATATTGGTGAGGATTCAAATACGTCAAAGCAATTTTACTATGTATAATTGTTCCGAGGAGTTGTTTATAGCAAGTGAAATACTATATGTGGATGTGCCACTGCCAACATGCTGCAGCAGGGGCTAAAAGTTGTGATATACTCTTTTTTATGAACAGACTTGTGATATACTATTGCTTGGATGAAAAGAATATTATACATAGGTGTTTGTGAAAAATACACGCCGCTATGTAGCTTGAATATTTTATAAAGAGATAAGCTCTAGTGTATTAAGATGATGATTGTATATGATTCTTTTAAAAAAAACAAAACGATGCTTGTATGAGTTCATTCATGTACTACATTTCCACTTGTAACATTTCGTATGCTATATATGAGTAGTGAAATCTTGATATTCTTCGATTAAAATCTTCATTAAAGATCTGTCAAAAGTTTATGCAACACAGTACATTGCCAAATAAAAATAAACAAAAATGAAAGGCACCAAATTAAAATATTGATCTCTATGAATGACTGTATGCACATATTTTTTGAGATCCACCATAACATTTTACTGACACCAATTAACAGTAAACAAAAATGAAAGGGAAGTGTCGTATGTAGGGGTGATTTTAATTTAGGCTTCAATCCAATAAATCTAAAACGCACTAACCATCGCATGAATGCCACTATCATGGCAGTGGTGGTGTTTGGACGAACATGTCAAATACTAGAACTTTATTAGCTAAAATGAAAGCCAAATCAAATAGATTTATATTTAAGGGAAATGCTAACCGGTACCTTTGGGCACTGATTAAGTATACTAAAAAGGTAATTATATAGTAGTTAATACATTGAAATTATGTAATTAATTTATAAAAAGTCAAAAACAGTTTCTTTTTATGGTAATAATTTCCTTTTTTGGTATGCTTAACCACCAGTTAGCATGACCCTATATTTAATTAGGGTTAATATGTATTCACCCCCTGTAATTTGGGCGAGTTCTGGTTTACCTCTGTAAAAAAAAAGTTTAGATTACAACCCTATAATATGAAGATTCTCCACAAAACACCCTTGTAATATGAAGATTCTCCACAAAACACCTCTGACCCCATCCAGACGCTGACGTGGCACGCCACTGTGTAATTATTTTTATTTTTATTTTTTTTAAAACCTGACACGTGTGTAATGGACACTGACGTGGCATGCCACTGTGTAATTATTTTAATTTTAATTTTTTAAAACATGAAAATTAATTTTAAAAAATTTTAAAATAAGAGAAAAAAAATTAAAAAAACGAAAAAATTTGGATTAAAAAAACATTAAAAAATTAGCTTATATTATTTTTTAAAACATGAAAATTAATATTTTTTTTACCAAAACATTAAAAAAATTAGCTTATATTATTTTTTTCCGAATGTTTTTAAAATTTTAATATAATTTGGATTTTTTTAAATTTTTTTATTTTATATATAATTTTTTGAGAAATATATATATAAAGAAAACAACCCCTTTTAGTTTTTTTGGACTGGCTATATCTTTTCAAAAATGCCCTCAATTTTCAATACAAATAACACATGTAACAAATAGATAAGAATAAATTTAAATATTAAAAAAATTTCCAGATTTTTTTTATCCTCGATCTTTAAATATTAAAAAATATTCTCAAATCTGTAACACGTTGTAAAAAAAAGTTTGGAATCAAATTTTCGAAAAAAAAATCTAAATTTTCCTAAATTTGTATCCAAATTTTTAAAAATAAAAATATTTTCCAGATTTTTTTTTTGTTGAGCAAATTTAAAAAACTTCTTTTTCAAAAAAAAAATCTGTTTTAATTTCGAAAAATGTATATTTCCATATTTTCGAAAATAATTTAATTTTTTTTCGAAATAAAAATTTTGAAATTTCGAAAATAATTTGAAAAATTTATGGAAAATTAATTTTTTTTAAATATATATTTTTCGTAAATTATAAATTTTGGAATTTTCGAAAAATGTACATTTCAAAATATTAAAAAAATTGAAAATTATTTTTTGTAATAAAAAAAAATCCTGATTTTATTTTTAACTTTTACAAATTTTTAAATTTTTTTTAAAAAAACAAAATTAATTATACAGTCAGCATGCCACATAATCAGATATGCACAGTCAGCATGCCACTCAGCTCACCACGTCAGCAATTCTGCACAGTCACATGGTTCAGGGGCTAAAATCAAAGAATCTTATTTTACAGGGTTGGAATCTAAACTTTTTTTTTTACAGGGGGTAAACCGAAACTCGCCCAAATTACAGGGGGTAAATACATATTAACCCATTTAATTATCATACATTAAAAAATCACACAAAGCTTTAATGTAATTTTTTAATTCCAAGCAAAAACTTTTTTTAATTCAAAGCAAAAACTATTTTTAATTCCAAGTAAAAACTATTTTTCTTACTTATAATCTGACTGAAGTTTATAAACAAAATCAATTTTAAGAGGGAACAAAAGAAGCCATCCGAAAGAAAAAAAACCAAAACCAATCCTAAAGGGCCAAACCACACCAACGTACACTGAAAATCCAGTATGGCACACATACAATCAGCCAGACAAAACATAAATGATAAACTTGTATTCAGTACCAAAGCACTTGTTGACCAAAACATTGCTATGTTGCCGCTACATTACTGTACCACCAGGAAACTCTAGCGTACCACATTGAAAGCTTCAATGTATTCTTCATTTCCTTCTCTTTATCTCAACCATGGAAAGATTCTACCTCCATCTGAATAAATCTCAAACCTCCATCTGAATAAGTCTCAAACAAAGTTGTGAGTGATCTAGTCATTTTTGTTGCTGATACATCTGCAGTTATGGATAAAGTTTGATTGTAAGGGAGAAAGAATTTTCCATTATATAACATGATGAAGTTGTAGGGGAGTAAGATCAATTTCTTTTAAGGCATAAACGAAGCAGGATACTGTAAATGATAGAAAGTGTATTGGTAATATACCGTTAATAGTTTGAAAGAACATTTAAATATGGGTAATGAATGATGTTGATATAAGGGCCAAATTAATAATGGGGCGAGGAAAATTCAAATTTAAATGAAGAAGGCAGAAAGTCACCAAAGATTGGGACGTGTAAAAGCTTCTTAACGAAGCTAGGTTTAGTTGTTGAGGAGGGAATTAAGGCATAACATTAGGGCTAACCAATAGCTAAACATTACACATGTAAAAGCTTCTTAAGGAAACTAAGTTAAGTTGTTAAGGAGGGAATTAAGGCTTGTAATTAGGGTAAACCAATAGTTAAACCTTATAAGCCTTTAGAATAAGAAGATTAGGGGGATCAAAATGCTGGTTAAAAAATGGGATATCAAAAGTCAACAATTTTAAAAATAAGGGGATCAAAATTGCATTTAAACCAAAAAAATTAATAATGCTTCTTTCAAAAGATAAATTATTAGTATTCTAAAAGCTAAATGGCATGCACTAACATATCATTCTATCCATTTTATGTACGAAGTTAACTAAGAAAATGATCTTCATTACCTCTCATATTTATAGAGAAGACAATCATTGTGTCAATAAAATTATTTCTCTTCGATTGGTTACAAAATACTGATTTTGCTTGGTGGGATACTACTCCCTCTTGTACATGGATTTCATCACTATCATATGATGTTTTTTCACTATAATTTTTGCTTAAAAAACTTGATATTGATTAATCACAACTAGTGTTCAAATACACACTTGAAATTATGGTTAATGACAATCAAAATATGATTATGACAGTTTTAAATATAACCTAAAAGTTAAGAATTTGAATTTTTTTTCTTACTCTATATAATGTGAATTATTCAAATTGGTTTGTATATGTTTCAAAAGTTTAGACATTAACATGTATTTATTATTCACTTTTTGCAATTTGGTCCTTATATTTTTCTAAATTTTCAAATGAGTTCCATATTTTGCAAATTTTCCAATTTGCCCCTATTAATTATAAGGTGGACCAGATTGTAAAAGAAAAATCTAAAGATAGACGCACGCCTAAAACTCATTTATAATTATTAAGATATGTAGACAAAGTTTCTAAGGCGTTTTGAGTCTCGAATAAGGAATAACTAAACCAATCGCCGTTAACTCTTGATTATATGTTTTAGATCCTATTTATGTCTCGGATGATTGTTGTTGAGAGGCCACCACCAAATGTTTGTGAGGTATTTCTAATATCTAATTCCTAATATCTTCATAAATCAAACATGTCATCGTAGATCCTAGTAAATACTGGAATTACTCGAGTAAACCAACATTTATTTCAATCATATAAGAGATAATTTCCAAAATCTTCGAGATGTATCTTTCAAAGATAACTTATGGGTAAAATAGTCTTTCGAAAGATAAGCTAAAATCCTTTGGGATGTATCTACCTGACATATGTATTAAGGGTAAAAACATAATTTTGAAGAGTTTAAGTGACATGGATGAGGCCTAAAAAGAACTCCTTCCAAAAAACTACTATATATTTTTAGTAAAAAAAGGGTTGCATTGCTTGTGTTAATGGGCCACCCATTGTGAAGATAAAAAATGAATTTTTGTCCAAATGGTTCCCTATTTGAAATTGTTCTTTAAGCTTCCTTGTTTGCTCTTAGACACCCTAAAATTATCTTTTTACCTCCAATAATTGTTACATGTCATTCGCCGATCTATGATAGTTGACTGTCGTTTTAGATCTAGAGCTGTATATAAGGTATAGGTGTTTGTGGTGCAGTTTGGTTCAGCTTTGAGGCTAAAAGTCATCCGAACTGCAAGATAGAAAAACATGCAGTTTGGTTTGGTTCAGTTGAGTTTTAAAATGAAAACCGAACCAAACCAAACCAATGCAGTTTGGATTGGTTCGACTGTTACATTTTTTTGCGAGCCAATACAATTTTTTGTTTTCAACATTAAAATCAAGTTAAAAGTTAAAAACAACTTATTTTCAACAATGTTCCCATAAACATAGACCAAATTAAAAACATGGACCAGAAAACTCTTATCATTCTCTAAAAAATTTCATTGAGTTTTTATTCAAGATATATCTAACATTAGCATATATCCAGAAGTGCAATTATAATTAAGTTAAAGCACAAAAATATAATTTTAAAATCAAAACCATAGGAAAAACTTAACAAGAGGATAAATATGTCGTAGTCAAAAAAACAAAAAAGGAAAAAAAACATCCTATTCTTTAAATTTTCTCATTGAATTTCTATGAGTACTGGGTTGGTGACTGAAGTTTTAATTAGTGTTTCTCTTATGCTGTAGTTTAGTTTGGTTGTTAAAATAAAAACCACAAACTGAACCGAACCATGCAGTTGAGTAAAAAAATGATATGAATACACCCAAACCAAATGTGGTTTTCAGTTTAGGTTGGTTCGGTTTGCAGTTTTTCTATTAGGTTAGTTTGATTTCGAACACCCCTGGTATAAGGAACATGTTTCTTTTTTGGCTAAAATATGGTTTTGGTCCCTGCAAATATGCCTCGTTTTGGTTTTAGTCCCTGTAAATTTTTTTTGTTGTTTTTGGTCCCTGCAAATTTGTCTCGTTTTGGTTTTGGTCCCTGACCCCACTTTAGTGATGATTTGCACACGTGACACATGATGATTGAATCCATTCATTAGAAAAATAGTCCCTGCAAAATCTTTTGATTTTTAAAAAGATCCCTGCAAAATCTTTTGTTTTTGAAAACAGTCCCTCCAGGGACTATTTTTTTTTTAGAGGGACCAAAACCTTCTTCCTATTTTTGTACTTGCAGGTCGATCTGGAACAATCATTAACTACTGTAGACTAGCGAACGACTATTAATTGTTGTTGGGATAAAAAGGTAATTCCAAAACGTCTAAGAGCAAATAAAGAAGATTAAAAAGCAATTTTCCTCCACTTTTAGTTTGTCAAACTTCTTTGTCCATTTTCACTCCACTGTCTTAAAAACACATACTCCAGTACCTGACTCTCGTCATCCATTTTCGCGACACCCATGTCCCGGCCATTTCAATCAACTTACTTCACACTTGTTTTAACATTGACTATGCACTCACTCTCAATCTAATTCCCTAATGTGTTGGCTAAGATTACAATGTCGTCCAAGATGGAGAAATTTGTTGTTGCCAAAAAATATATAAATTAGCAATCATATATCTGATGACATTGTCTTCTCCATACTGTCAAAGTTTCCCATCAAATATTCGAAGCTATTTCAATGTGTATGCAAATCATAAATTCTCTTGTTTTAAAACCCTCTTTTCACGTTATAAAAAAAAGAAAAAAACATCTTTTCATGACAATATTTTGCACCAATATCATGTCTTATTAGGATGATACATCACTCATCCTTGAGCAGCAAACTGTACCTGCCATGATGGGTGATCAAGTCCACACATGGAGCAATTTTTCCATAGACACAGACACAAATCAAATTTATTTGGATGCGCGCACACAAATCAAAAATTAAAAAATAAATTATTTAATCATATCATTTAAATCTTTTCTCTTTTATTTTTTTCCATTTGTGAGTGTATACCTAAATAAAATTGATTTATGGTTGTGCATATATTAGAATTTTCCCCACACATCTGTTGAAGCTCCAGTGTTAAATTATTTTGATATCAATCTAACAATATTTTTTATTTTTTTTGTCAAAATCAATCTAACAATATTTAAATTGTGTATCCTAAGTACTAACGCAATCTTCAAATTATTTATATTTTGATGTTGTACAAAGTTAAGATAGATATTTTGTGGATGCATCAATTATTGGTTATTGTATGACTCAATAGATTCTACTGCATGTGTTGCTCCAAAAACAAAAAGATTCTTTTAGCCATTTTACCCGATATATAATTGGTAATTACTAATTAAAAATAGAAAATAAAAGCTTGATGTGGCTGAAAAACCATGTGGCAAAGAACCATTGGCCCAACGGGATCCTGATAGATTCCGTTCAAGAATCGTTTGTTTCTTTTCTTCATCTCGCCTCATCGCCATCGCCATCGCAATGCAAAAGAATCTTTGCCAAAAAAGATCATTATTTAACTTAAGAGCCACGTATTAGATGATTCATTAGTTTTTGTCTTAATCTTTCTCAAAAAACACCACCAATAAAAATATGTATTCACCACCCAAAAAAAATCTTTCTCAAAAAAGATTTGGGTAATCCAAAATTTAGTGAAGAGGTAAACAATATCTAGAAGTAAGAAAAAGGTATATATACTTGAATTTTTTTTTTGTTACAACTTGAGAAGTTTGTTACAAAATATGAATTTTAAGGTATATATAGCATCACCAACTGCTTAATGAAAATTCGGTTTTGTTTTCATTTGGAAAATTGATCTCTATTTCCACAAAATTGCAATTTTGATCTCCATTCTTTTAATTGTACAATTTTGATCCCTTGTTTTAATTTTTGTCTACTAATTATCATCCTCTTTAATGATAATGATGTAACAATAAATTATTCTCTTCTTCTCCTTTTTCTCTTCTTTTTTTATTCAAAATAAATTATTCTTTTCGATAGAAAAAATATAAATTATTTTATTTGATTTATGTCATTTCAATTGATCTTATTTTATTTACGGATGATTATCGCAACCAAATTTAAAGCTATGTTTTTAAAAACTTTCAACAATCAGGCCTTCGTATATGTTAGATCATCTAATATAACTCGACCCATTAATCTAAGTGACCAGACTGTTTTTTTTTTTTTTTTAAATCAAAGAACAACGTTTTACTTTAAACCGTGTTCTTATATTGTATTATTTTTTATTACATTATTCTTATATATTGTATTAGGAATAATAAGCTCAATTGATCAAAAGAATATTAAAAATTTAAAATAACTTTTATGAACAAATATTATTTTCAAATGAATTTGTGAACCTATAAAAACCTATTTATGATTTCACATAAGCTGAAATAATTATCAAAAAGAAGAATGAAATATTTTGTTTTAAATATAATTAAAAGAATAATTTGGTCATTACATATTCAAAATCATTTTTCATTCAAACTATTCAAACAACATAACTCATAAGAATCATTTTTAAGTGTGTGTATCCAAACATAAATCAATTCACATCCAACTCACTCTTAACCAAATTCAATTCTCACCGCCACCAAACCAAACACACACTAAGCCTGTTATTTTTTTGAAAAAAGGAAAACCATTATTTATATTTTAATAGATAGACTAAATGATAAGAAAGATCGTAAACTCATTAAACTCAAGAGTAAATAATGATACAAATAATAAATTTTGTGATGTTACAATAAAATAAATAAAATAAGAGAAATGATATTTGTAGAAGTAGTATTATTTAATCACCGGGGGCGGAGGGAATGGTGTATATAAATGAAGGTGAAGGTAGATTGTGTGGTGTGAAGAGGCAGAGAGAGAGAGAGAGATCGATTAATGCAGCAGAGAGGAAGAGCTTCTAACCGTAGATCCAGGAGTTTCTCAAGGTCTCGCCTCGCTATCGAAGGCACTTAATCAAACAAACCAAACCAATCCAATCCATGGCTTCACCACCAGGTATTATGTCACTCACTCTCTTCTTCATTAATGTCGTAATAATAATAATGATTCGCATTTCAATTTTGCAGTTATGACGACTACTGATGAACGTGAAATTCAGAAATCATACTGGATTCAGCATTGTGCTGATCTCTCTGTTGAGGCTATGATGCTCGATTCCAAAGCTTCTGATCTCGACAAGGAAGAAAGACCTGAGGTCATCATCTTTCACATTTCTTAATAATAACAATAGATCTAATCTCAGCCACCTACATTATTAAGATCCAATTGCACCATGTCTCTTGTTCTCTCCTGTGGATGTTAATAATTATTTTATATGGATTTTCATTTTTCTTTTCTTGATTCATCTAACTATAAAACCACTTTTCCATTAATCTCATATTGATTTGGTTTTTATTTACAAACACTCACATATTCTCGTATTGTGCTCTGTCTTGCAATATCAAATTTACTCAAACAAATTGCCATCAAATTTCGCCCACTTTTTCATTTCATTTCTTTTTTTTTTTTTATTGCCAGACATTGCTTTTGTATTCATCTATTTTTTTTTATATACATAGGTACTTTCCCTGCTACCAGAATATGAAGGAAAATCAGTTATTGAGCTTGGAGCCGGTATTGGAAGATTTACCGGAGAATTGGCGCAGAAAGCTGGTCAATTGCTGGCTGTGGACTTCATTGAGAGTGCAATAAAGAAGGTAATTGCACTGTCTTACCATTCTGAGAATTGTTATTGTTGATACACACACACACATACACAACACACTTATCATGAAGTAACCTGAACCACTCATAACGTTCTGTAGAACGAAAGCATTAATGGACACTACAAAAATGCCAAGTTTCTGTGCGCTGATGTCACCTCTCCAAAGATGGATGTTTCTGAAGGATCTGTTGATGTGATTTTCTCAAATTGGTTACTGATGTATCTTTCAGATAATGAGGTCAGTTTTGTTTATTTTAGAGCCCACATACAAAACTTTCATAGTTTTTTTCTTTCTTTTCAATTCAGACATTTTGAAGTCAGCATTATGTATGATTGTATGAACCGTGGAGTAATGGCCCATGGTTCCAACTGACAGTAAACAAGCTGTAAATAAAAAAATCAACTTTGGGATTTTCCCATGTATCTTCTATCAGTGCTTTGTGGCATGCGTGAATTTAAGAACATGTTAAGTTACTAAGCCAAGCATGGATATATTTTAATTTCCATTGCAAATAATTATTCTAGTGTCTTCATTCAGACATTTTGTTTAATCTCAATTATTGGGGAGAACTGTGTAATATTTCCCAATGTTGTCAAACACGGGTAGCGGATTGTTAAAATTCCACTATACAATAGTGCTATAGTGCCGTTATAGCAGCTATTTGACAACATTTTGTACTAAATAGAATATTGCATAACAATAGTTTGTCCATAATCCGCCACACTATACACTTTTAATTTGGGAAACGAATATTTCATTTAACGAAACATGACTTATTTGGCTTCGTATCACTATCCTTTTGTTTTTCCCTTGTTGCTTCAGGTTGAGAATTTAGCAAAAAGAATGATGAAATGGTTGAAAGATGGTGGATATATATTCTTCCGAGAATCCTGTTTCCACCAATCTGGGGATTCAAAGAGAAATTACAATCCTACTCACTACAGGGAACCCAGATTTTACACAAAGGTTTGTTCTTTGTAATTACCTCTATCCCTTGGTCTCTGCCAGATTATTGTTTGATTAAAAAAAGATTGACATCAACTTTGGGCTAATTCTAGTGTATGATTTCTATCTTATGGAGATAGAACCTTTTGATTAAATAAAACAGCTTCAAAACATGTTTGAACCTAATTAACGTGAGTGTTTTGTGATGGTAAAAGTGGGCTATAGGTCATGGGTTGCTTTTCCAAATTTTACGGTCGGTGTCTCGTGTTCAAACTTTTTCAAATTAAATTTTTCATTTAGAATGTATTTGAAGTGTTGAGTATTCATTAGATTAGAAGTGCGTGATTAATGTGAGTTAATGTTGAGCACTTATTGGATTATATTTTGTAAGGCAAATAATACCTTTTGGTTTGATAACTTTGATCTGTAGGCAAATAATACCCTGTTGGTTTGGTAACTTTGATTCGTCTTCTCCTTTGTTCATGCAGGTATTTAAACAATGCCATATGAGTGATATCTCTGGGAATTCCTTTGAACTTTCTCTTGTGGGCTGTAAATGCATTGGAGCATATGTTCGAAATAAGAAGAATCAAAACCAGGTAAAAAAGCAGGATTACATTTCGAGTAATTATTATCGTGAATTTAGCTTATCCAATTGACTGATGTATACACGTGTACAATAATATTTTCGTGGTGCAGATTTGCTGGATATGGCAAAAGGTTAGATCACATGATGATAGGGGATTCCAGAAGTTCTTAGATAGAGTTGAATATAGCGAGAAGAGTATTTTACGATATGAGCGCGTGTATGGCCAAGGCTTTATAAGCACTGGAGGACTTGGTATGCCTTTATATTTTCCTTTCTCGGCTTCAAATTAACATGGTAGAATGATCTTCCTTGACTTGTTGAAAAAGTGATGTTCCGTTGTCATTTACCTGGTCTAGTAATTACAAGGTGTTAGGACAATTCCCTTACCTAAAAACACAGCAGTCGCAGGCTCGCAGCTGTTCAGTATTATTTTAGATTCATGAGATAATTGACGCGTGCACAAGAAATAGTTGGCCAATATTTTCTACCTTTTCATTCTTTGGTGACTGGGGTGACTAGCTTTATTATATTATCATTACATTTTATTTTGGTGTATTTAGCATACATACATACATACATACATCATACGTGTTCAATTTGGCATTTGATTATTCTTCCTCGTATAATTATCGTGGAATGTATATCTTGTCTAAAATTGAGAATTATTATGTAATTGTACCTGGTTGCTAGTATTGAAGTATCATTGTTCTTATGTTACTATATTTTTTTACAAAAAAATAATAATTTGTTTTTAATTTTTTCTTTTCAATTTTCAAGCTATTGGAAACTGCATGTTTACTTAAAATTTTAAAACATATTGATTGGTGTTTTTTCAGCAAGAAGCGTGTGATAAGGAGAGATATGATATAAATTCAATATATTTACCTTTTGAAATGTCTGGTTTTTGATACTCATTGTTGAAGAATTGAACATGAGAATGAATGTTCTTCCAAGAAGAGAAGAATAAAACATAACAAATTTGTCATATAATTCTTTAGAACATGGCTTCTAATAGCACAAGCAAATATATCCATTTGTATTGTATCCTGAAATTATGCCAAAGATTCACCGCTGCTTATCACTTAATATAGTTCTAATTATGATATGTTGCTCTTAGACTGGTGATTGTATGATGCCATACTTGGATTTCTTTTCTTTTTTCACATGAAGAATCTATCATCCTGATCAAGGTTAAGTTCTTTTGTTTCAACTTATTGTCTGTGTTTCTAACTTATGAGTTGCTTAATTCTTGGGCAGAAACGACAAAGGAACTTGTAGCTAAGCTGGAACTAAAGCCTGGCCAGAAAGTACTGGATGTTGGTTGTGGTGTCGGCGGAGGTGATTTCTACATGGCTGAAAATTTTGATGTTGAGGTTGTTGGTGTAGACCTCTCCATAAATGTGATTTCCCGTGCTATTGAACGTGCTATCGGACTGAAATACACTGTTGAATTTGATTGTGCTGATTGCTCCAAAAAAACATATCCTGAGAAGACCTATGATGTAATCTACACTCGTGATGCCATGCTATACATCAAAGTAAGGAATTATCTTGTTAAGCTTTGAAATATTCAATCAATAGATAGCTTTATCCTCTTATCCCTAGGTGTATGTAACTGTAAGCATGAATGAAGGACGATTTTATCAAATTAAATTTCCTTCCTCTGCAACAATTGCTTGGAATAAAAGAATACCTAAGCTCTAGGTTGAAAGTGATTCGGCAGTGGTCATCTACCTTTTTACCCGTAAATGTTATTCCTTTTCAGTTCTTACACTTGCGAGCAAATTAAACTATTGGTCTCTTTGGTTCTTCATTAAGAAGAATTCTGGATTTTAATTTTGATCAATCATTTTGTTGGCTAAAGGGATACCTTTTTATGTCTGTACTTTGTAATTCATTTCATTTAATATTTTTGTTATTGTTTTATTTGATATTCTTGAAGATCTTGACCTTTGTATTCTGCAATGTACTCTGGATTGTTGCAGGACAAACCAACATTATTTAGATCATTTTACAAGTGGTTGAAACCTGGAGGTCAACTTCTAATTACTGATTACTGCAAAAGTGCTGGAAGTCCATCTTCAGAATTTGCTGAATACATCAAGGAAGGAGGATATTATATCCATGACATGAAAGAATACGAGCAGGTCCGTTTGTCGTCTTATTCTCTTTCACCCATTTGATTTCAGCTGACACTACTCGAGTTTATTTTTCTTTTGCATGACAATCTCCTTGTGTTCTAAATCTGCTGCAGATGCTGGAGAACGCTGGATTTGATGTCATTGTGGAGGATCGAACTGATCAGGTTTGTTTGATCCTTTGGTCTAGTTTGCTTGGTATTTGCAATTTTTGTTGTGCTTCTTAAGTTCTAATAACTTCATTGTTACTTGTGGTGTTTAGTTTGTGAGAACACTGCAGCAGGAGCTAATTGCTCTCGAGAGCCAGAAGGCCGACTTCATCAGTGATTTCAGCAATGTGGGTTTCTCATTATGTTTCTGATATGACTTTTGTAATACTTTTTTTTGGGTATCTGTTTCCCTTAATTTAAAAGCTTTAATTGTTTTCAGGATGACTACGATGAAATTGTGGAGAGATGGAAGGCGAAGCAGATCAGGGGTGAACGAGGGGAGCAGAAGTGGGGCTTGTTCATTGCCAAGAAAATATGATTCGCTTATCATATATCCTGCTGCAGTTCTAGCTATTATATTACTCCAGTGTGAAAGTAGTTTTCCTAATAATGGTTTGAATAATTATAATGATCTGTTATGTGTATGTTGAACAAAAAATGTGTTTTGGATGCTCTTCTTCAGTATCGTGTTTTTTTTTATTTGACATTTTTGTTAAGTTTGTTGGTAATGATTGTTCTCCTCATTTGGATCTTCGAGTAGAAAACATGTTTCCCTCATCTTATGTTCCATCTCCTTGTTGAAAAACCAACTAGTAAGGATTTGAATCGGCTTAGATATCTATTCCCTTTCCTTTACCTCTCTTTATTTCTTTTACTATTTCTATCAACACTCTTTTGTCACTCGTTTTCTACTCTATTCAATATTGATTGCTGGATATTTATGTGGGTCTTATGAATTTTTGTGAATTTTTTAAAATTGGTGAGATCTGCATAAATTTCAACCAATATCTAAGAGATGGTTGGTACTTATGCCCTTTATTACCCAATAATTATAAAATAGCATGGTCTTTGTGCATGCTTATCAAATGTGGCAACAGGATTAAACTTTTTGCAAAATCAAGTTGTTTTGGACCAAGAACCACTTATGCCTAATATCTATATCCTTTATTTAATGTGGAAAACAATAGGGCCTAAATTTTAAAACCATTATCTGATGAGTTTAATTTTGAGCACCATCAGGGTAAAGATTTACACTATCAATCAATCTTTTTTTTTTTTTTTTTTTACAGCAAACAATTGTAATGCATTAAAAACTAAGATGGTGGGACAAGCTCAAATGAACGATGAGCAGCATATAATTAAACTAGGGATAATTTGTGCAGGGACCGGGGGTTCGAATTCCGGATTCCCCACGTCTCCACATATTATGTGTGTGAATCTAGCCACTAGGTTACTTCACCAAAAAAATAAATAAATAATCTGATGCCTCTAGAGTGATGACATTAGTTTCCAGCCTCAACGCTAACATGGTGGAACAATGGCATTAGTTTCCAGCCTCAACGCTAACATGGTGGAACAATATCCCAATATCTCCTCACAAATGGATAAATCAAACTCAAACAGTGTTATTACTAAGAATCTCGTAGACCATCTCCAACCGGGTCTCAGATTTTAAAGACTTGGCGTATTAGGGAGAAATTTTTTTAGTCTTATAAAATCCAAATCTTAAGTGAGAATGTGAGATCTACACTTTTTTAATATTAAAAAATTATAATGTAATGATATAAAATTATTGAAAGTTGATTGGTAGGTCATATTTAAGAAATTTATAAGATAATAAGTTGGAGGGATTGAATGTTTATTAAGTACTACTATGGGGAAAAAAAAGCTATAAATGAGTGATGTATATATGCATATCGCGGAAGCGGTTATGGTGCATAAGAAAATCCTTATGCACTGTGCATAAATCCCAACATAATTGCTTCCTACACCCCCAAATGAAACCAAACAAAATAAAACAAAACGAACCAAACGCGAAATCTTCAATCTCATCATCAACACCGTCGTTCATCATCATCACCGTCATCATCACCGTACCGGAATGCCAAAACCATTTTGCTGTGGAAATGGTTTCTGTGAGTCGTACTCCAAAACCATTTTGTTG
>Ga0315914_1004700_pt1 | contig 20304 bp, 24 predicted proteins | sample MpolenodulesMG_FD_203920 | JGI IMG/M metagenome (GOLD analysis project Ga0315914, IMG submission 203920) | Medicago polymorpha root nodule microbial communities from Los Angeles, California, United States - elongated nodules | ecosystem: Host-associated > Plants > Roots > Nodule | place: USA... | reverse complement strand
GAAATCATTGTATCAACACGTGAATTGGATTTTCAATAAATATGAGAAAAAAAGAAACAAAACCTCTAAAGACGAATCACATTATGACTGCTTATTTCAACCGTTTTTGTGGACAATATTGACAGGAAACATGAATACCTCTAGCTCTGATCGAAAAGAATAAGTGATACCAAGAGAAAAACCAAAAAAACTTGCGATTGCACAAAAAAGTTTTTATATGATTACACTAATATGATACAACTCTTCAAATTTATGAAATATGAACAAGAACCACCAAGAACTATATTAATTATCCTAAAAATATTTTAACAAATATGAATTCTCATATAATTTCTAAACAACCCTCCTATATTTAATATAATTTAATATTAAACATAACAATATTAACATATTTTAAAACATTATCAACCATTTAACTTTACGTGATTATGCTTATCATAATTATTATTTTCTCATTTGTAAAAATATTTTAAGTATGTATTCTAATCAAACCCGTGCAACGCACGGGTTATATAGCTAGTATGTAAGTATTTGATTGAATTTGGAAAATGGTTAGCAACTATCTTCTGACACCATGTTTAGAGTTAGAGGTTAATTGTACACCTTATGTAATTAAATTAGTTTGAAGGTTAATCACATTTGTGTACTAAATGTTTGTGCGGATGTTGTCATTCTTTCTGAATCTTCAAAATTCAAGATAAAGATTGTTTAGAAGTAGCGTGAAGAAGGCAGAAGGTGCCTCTTGGGGACGGTTCTTGACGTGCTATTACATCCTAGTCATCTACACTATGAGTATTCTTCACCAGCACAAGTGAAATGAATCTGAACCCATGCAGAACCGTGATTCTATCATTTTTATGCTCAATCAAAACATGTAACCCAAATTTTAGAGGATTAATTATTTTGTCAGCAAAGTTCAATGGACTTAATCATGTTTGATAATATAAATGACATTAAGCCTATTTGAAATTACTTTTTTTGATCTTTAGAAGACTTATATATCAAGATAAAATATTACATGTATTCAAACTCATCGATAAAGCCACAACTTATAGATAAAATATTTCCTTAGTCATGCTTTTACTTTTTTAAGTTAATTTTTAAATAACTTTGATTATATATAAATTATTAATGATCTTACAACAAAAATGTAAAAAGAATAATATTTTAACAGTTTAGAGTATTATTTTCTAAGTTTGAACTTGTGGCCGAAAATCTTAGTAAAAAGCTTGGTGCTCTTGGAATACATAACAAGCACCTGCTATATATACAATACAATATACCATTAATTTACAATTGAAATTTATGCTGATGTCTCACCCACTCCATCATTTCCCTTGTGTACTTTATGATATGCCTTTTTTTTTTTAGGTGAATGAAACTTTGTTGATTAATTTTTTTTTATTTTTTATAGATGAATGAATCTTTATAAGAAAATGTTAATTGTTAGTAAATTATTAAGAGGGGAGGGGAAAACGTTAGTTTCTGGGATTGAATCCGGAACGTCCCTTAACTCACCAACTGAGCTACCTACACATGACTTGTGTAAATGGCACTTGGTTGACGATGCACAATGATTCATACCTCTTCTCGGAAGCAACTAAACATGTCAATAAATTTTACACCTCTAAAAAGTGAAATTTTACCGTATTCCTACTAGGATTTTTTGGGTTTCCTACGAGACTAACTGACTAAGATATATTTTTGGGGAATCCAACCAAAACCACATTACATATTGCAGTTCTTATGTTCGTAAATTTTAAATAAATTTTAGTTCTTGTTAGATTGAAGTCATGCTTCTCAAGTTGAGACATTAATTCTTTACGACGCTGGAACTGATGAAGTATTTCAAAATTGAATCAAGCTGTGCCATACTCATATTCTCAATAGTGACATTATCATGGCTATGTTTAATCAGTTCTGAAGGATGCAACTCATTCAGCAGGTAGCATTAATTCAATATATTTACAATGCTTTGGAGTGACGAAGGTGATACTTTGTCACGTATGATATTTGTATCAATCAATAGATAGAAAACATAATCACATATTAAATGAATCTAGTATGCTGAGAAATATGGAGCAGTAGAAAGCATTCATTCAGGGAGCTTGAGAAGAATGTTCCAGGCTTTCTTGTGGTGCAGATTGCGTATCAGCTTCAATCTTCCTAAAAACTAGCTTTTGCTGCGGAAGTTGATTGTTGGCTAATGCTGTGAGTTCTGTGTCTACTAAAATTGCGTCCTCGTCTTTAAATTCTCCTCTTAAAATACCCTTGGCAAGTTCATTCTCCACATTTTGCTGAATCACTCTCTTGACTGGCCTAGCTCCATAGTTAGGGTCATATCCTAAGCTTCCAAGAAGTTGGATAGCAGCATCTGTCACACGGATTTTCATCTTGCGGTCTGCTATTCTCTTCTGTACACGCTCCAACTGTAATAAAATGTAGAAGAAAGGTAGACGAGTTTAAATGACATGCAACAATATCTTACTAGTGTTGCAAGAAGGCATCAGGTAATCACAACTGTAAGGTTTTAAAAATCAGTGTGCGACAGTTATTGTGGACGGAGCATCGTGGTTTTTGATGTCTCTGCTACCACTAAGGGACTGCAATTGCGGTCATATCATCTGTCTACTATATTTCTATAATATCAAGGATTACACGACCCCACTTAATGGGATAAGGCTTGGTGGTTGTTGTATCAAGGATTACAACGACATTATAACAAGTTAAAAATTTGGTTGAAAATTCCTAGGAAGCAACTCCACAAATCTAAACAAGAAACAATCAAACATAACTGGGACTACCTCCATCCCTAAATATACACTTCCGAGATATTTTTTGCCCTTTTTGATCAGACCCCTTTTGAAGTTTCAACTGCATTAATTTTTTCTTTCCGAACACATCCCTATTTATTTTACATATTTTTTGCAATCAACAATAAATACTATGATTGTAATGTAAACTAACTATCTTTTAAAGGATAAACTTCTAAAATAATACCAATTATTAACAAATTTAATACTAGTATCAATTTTCTTATATAACTCGTAAAACACAATGTGTCTTAGTTTAGCGAGAGCATAGCAGCCAATACGAAATCCTAGATTAGTTTTTTATAGATGCATGTTTACTTACACATTCTAGATTCATAAATCCGATCATACTTGCATGAATTGTCAATCAGTTGGATAAACTGGAGTCAAGAAAATTTTGGAATAAAGGGAGAGGGGTAGGAGTAAATTACCTGTAGCCTGACAATGCTACTTATTTCATCACGGTCGAGAGGCTGGAAAACAATATATTCATCAACTCTATTCATGAACTCGGGGCGAAAGATGGATCTTGCAGCGTCCATTACTCTTTGCTTTATGGTTTCATAAGCCAGCTCTTTAGGTGTAGTGTCGTCATCCGTGTTGAGAATGTACTGAGATCCAACATTCGAGGTCATAATGATAACAGTATTGGTAAAACTTACTGTTCGACCCTGTGAGTCGGTTACTCTTCCATCATCTAAAATTTGAAGGAATACATTGAAGACATCTGAATGGGCCTTCTCAATCTCATCAAACAAAATAACAGCATAAGGTCTGCGGCGAACTGTCTCGGTAAGCTGCCCTCCCTCTTCGTACCCAACATATCCAGGTGGTGCCCCAATCAATCTTGAAACCGCATGCTTTTCCATGTACTCACTCATATCAATTCTTACAAGTGCTTCTTCTGTATTGAACATGTAGGAAGCTAATGTCTTAGCCAACTCAGTCTTTCCTACACCGGTAGGCCCCATAAACATGAAGCTAGCAATTGGACGATGAGGATCTGAAAGACCTGCTCTTGAACGTTGGATAGCCTCGGCTACTGCTTTAACGGCAGGATCTTGACCTACAACACGCTTATGAAGTACTTCCTCTAAATACAACAACTTCTCCCTCTCAGATTGTTGAAGTTTTGAAACAGGAATGCCGGTCCACTTGCTTACAATTTCAGCAATATCACTCCCTGTTACTTCCTCTCTTAGCATAGACTTCCCAGAGTTCATATATTCATCTAACTCTTTCTCCGCACTCTCAAGTTGTCGTGTCAATGAGTTAAGGCTTCCATACTTTAATTCAGCAGCGCGGTTCAGATCATACTCCCGCTCAGCCTGTTGGATCTCAAGGTTCACTCTGTCTATCTGATGCATAAATACAGGACACATTAGTATTTGGTGTCGAACATTAATCAATATAAATTCATTTCCTAATTAATTAAGTTTCAATTATAGTTACCAAATCAAATTTACTTGCACTAGGTTTTCCACATGGTGAAAAATATTACAGAATCACATATTTGAGAACCTTCAGTATTAAAAAAAGTATATGATAACACACCTCTTCTTTGATTGATTGGAGTCGAGTCATAACAGACTTTTCATGCTCCCACTGGTCAGTCAGCTCAGCCTGTTTATCTTTTAAAAGAGAGAGCTCGGCCTCAAGACGATTTAACCTATCTTTAGAAGCTTTGTCGGTATCATTTGTAAGAGAGAGTCTCTCCATCTCTAGTTTTAGCACCGACCGGTTGATCTCATCAAGTGCAGTAGGTTTTGAAGTAATCTCCATTTTCAGTTTGGCAGCCGCCTCATCAACCAAATCAATAGCTGTATTTTGGAAGTAGCTAGTAGTTAGTGCTTTATGATCATTATTGATAGCAGTCTATAAATAAATTTTAAAGTGGAATTAAAAATAAATTTGCCAGAACAGAACTATAGTTTGATAATTTAAAACCAATCTTTCCAAAACAAATAGGATCTGTTCATCTGTAAGTTCCTAACAGTAGTCAAATGATACAGTATTATATCATTTATCCTTTGAATCTGGCAAACATTCTCTAAGCATTCTCCTTTCAACGTTTTCAAGAACAACTACGTAAAAATTCTTATTCTGTTCTAACAAACATTTTAAATTATTTGTTTTCCATAAACCCACAAATCAATTCACATGTTCCAAAGTACATAATTAAATCAGTCAGAAAATGTTTTAATCCAAAATTCAATTATCATTAGTCAAATTTGTAAGGCATCACAAATTACTAGTAATTTACCTTTGTCAGGCAAAAACCTCCCGCTGATATAGCGATCCGAGAGAATTGCAGCTTCCACAAGTGCACCGTCAGAAATTCGAACTCCATGATGTAGCTCATACCTTTCTCGCAGTCCCCTTAGTATTGAGATGGTATCTTCAACAGTCGGTTGGTCAACATAAACTTGCTGGAAACGACGCTCTAGTGCTGGATCCTTCTCGATATACTTCCGATACTCATCTAGTGTTGTCGCACCAATACATCGCAGCTCCCCTCTACCAAGCATAGGCTTTAAGAGGTTACCAGCATCCATAGCACCATTTGTAGCACCTAACATACAAAAAGGTATAATTGCAGTCAAATTCAACATGCTCATGTTACTTTCTAAATTCTATTTGGCATACGCTACATACAGAAGTCACATTTTAGGATAATAATATGGATTAAACTAAACTTTATCATCTATATGATTAGATTCCTTGTCTACCAAACGATATTTTTATCAATAACCTAATTTGCAAAGATTCGATCTAATGACTCATTGGTAAATAAACTAATTTGCATAAAGTAATAGACCAGCGTTTAGCAGATTTTGATTCACCAAAATCAGCTATCTGAAAATAAAAAACTTGGAAGCTTATTTATTACCTGCCCCAACAACTGTATGAATCTCATCAATGAAAAGGATAGTTTGACCATCAGATTCTGTTACTTCTTTAAGAACAGCTTTCAGCCTATCTTCAAATTCTCCCCGGTATTTTGCTCCAGCAATAAGTGCACCCATATCAAGGGATATAAGCTGAAAAGAGACCAGTACATAAGATCATTGAAATTAAAACTTCTGAAGGACTGTAAATAAGAAAATATTATTTGTTTTCTTCCTAAAATTGAAATTAAAATTAGACTGGCAGATAGTAAGGATCATTACAATGAAACTGAAAATACTATATTTCTAATCTTTGCATGTCAGTTATATAAACAACAGCCTAAGCATTTTGATGAAGCACATACCCTACGGTTCATCAAAGCTTGAGGAACATCTCCTTGCACGATTCTCTGAGCAAGTCTGTTTCAAAGGAAGAGATAGGTCAATATGCATAAACTTGAGGAATATATATTTCTTTATTTCCATTTAGAGCGAAAAAAGTATACCAGTTTAGGTAATTTTTCAAAAAATTATCTAAACCATATGTTAAAATAAAATTTGTTTTATTTACATGCATTACTAGTAGCTAGTTAGAGTCAGACATTGCAATTAAGATTTTACGAACCAGTTTGAAAAATCTATTCCTATAAGATTTTAACAGCACAAGTGCTCGACAGATGGGAAAATAATCCAATCTCAGGGAATAGATATAAGAAAGGAAGAACTAAGCACACACCCTTCAGAAATTGCAGTCTTTCCAACACCAGGCTCACCAATCAGCACGGGATTGTTCTTTGTTCTCCTGGAGAGAATTTGAATGCACCTGCGTATTTCATCATCTCTTCCTATAACTGGATCAAGCTTTCCTGCTTTAGCCATTGCTGTCAAATCTTTCCCATATTTTTCCAATGCTTCATACTTCCCTTCAGGATCTATAACAAATATAAAGCAGTGTTATCAATCGCGGATGGCGTAAAATAGCAATTTATTTAAACTCCAATACATGTAAGTGCTCTAGCGCCGCTGTGTGATATTATTTTGTACCAAAAAACAAATTGTTCAAATTCCGCCATAGCCGCAATTTCACAACATTGATGTAAAACAAAGTTTTATCAATACCAAATGTAGAAAATCATATACAGCACACAACTCGTAAAAGCTATAAAGAAGAAATTCAAGTACATCTGCTTAATTTTCCCAAAGATATCTAAGTCTTCTCAGTAATGAACAGCACATTGATATAATCATTTATTAAGAAATTTAGAATGAAACAAATGGAAAATGTCAATACCTTGGTCAATTACTGACTGGCGTCCCCTAATGGACTCTATTGCAGATTTTAGACCCTGCTGAGATATTTGAAAATCTTTAAAGAGTTGCTTCCCGAATCGTTGGTCCTGGATAAAACCAATAACCAAGTGCTCAACTGAAACAAATGAATCCCCATATTCTTTCTGGAAGTCCCTGGCTCGCTGAATCAATCCCTCCAAATCGCGCCCCAACATTGAACCAGCTGATTCCCCTATAACCTAACATAATTGAACGCGAGTCAAACAAATTAGCTTTTTGGGTACAGAATAAAGAACACCAGAACAAATATCTCCAGCCTATTTGGATAGACTTATTTGAGCTTGTCTACTGGCATAAGTGACATATCTATAAACTGTTTTCATCTCATTTGAATAAGCTATCCAAGATAGCCTATGAAAACGGATTACAGTTTCTAGAAAAATAGTTTGACTTTATTTTACCTTTTGCCATAGTAGTATCTCATGCATAAGCACTTTTATGATAGGCGCCTATGCATGAGAGCTTCATTAAGTTATTTATCCAAACAGGCCCTAATCTGCTAATGAGTACATTAGTAGTAAAGTTAAACTCAACAAATCAGCAAAATACAAGACTGCAAGTGCTCCTATTTCAATTCAAACTAATGGATCACCTTGGGTTGGCGCTGAATGAACTTATCAGTAGCTTCTAGAAGCTGAGTATTGTCCACCCCAACCTTGGAAAAGATCCTGCGAGCAAGACCGTTCTTCTGCTCCAACAAAGCCTTCATCAAGTGCTCAGTCTCCACAATCTGATGCTTGTTCTCTTTAGCCACCTCCGGCGATGAAACTATCGCCTGCCAGGCCATCTCTGTGAACTCTTGCTGTGTAATCTGCCATTGCATCAAAATTCAAAACCCCAAGTCCCAACATCAACCGCTGTACCTCACAACAAACAAGATACAAATTTACAAATCTCCAATTCTGCAAGTAAGCTGTAATAAGGTAAAGAATGAAATTGAAGCTGATTAAATAACTATGATAATACCCTTCCAGTTCCAGTTGAAGAAGCTTCACAACGAACAGAGAAAAGCTTCGAATTTGTTCGAGTTTTGCAAATTCCATTTGCAAGAAACCGTTTTTGATTTAATGGAAGTGATGATTTTAGTGAGACGCGTTTGGCGGAGAAAGAGAGAGAAACACGGTGATTATGAGAAAAGTATATAGCACTGTTTCTTCTGTTGAAGGAAATTGGAGTTGAATAGGGAAGAGAAAACGACGTCGTTGAAGCCATAACTGAATTGAATGAACAAAGAAAGAGAAAAGAATAACAGAGACTGTTTCAGTTTGATCCTTTAATGGATGATAGAACACCAATTTATTTAAACTTTTAATTAATTTAAAGATCATAAAGACATGAATATATATATATAGCCGTTAATTTTCATTTTTGCCCAATATTATTAGTGTGTTATTGAAAAGAAAAAGAAAAAGAAAATAACAAGAGTGAGTGTAGTGCTTTCTGGGAAGTTCGTGAAGAGTGTCGATGTTACGTTACTACCACACGACGAATGCGCCGTAAGCAACCTTTAGCCACGTGGGCCTTCTTTTATGGGATTTCCATGTCACTTTATAAGTTACCACAATCATCATAGTCTTATATTCCTTTCATTTCATAATCACTGTCGTTTTAGATGTTCCCACACAAATTAAGAAATACAATAAAATAATCGTGTGGGAGAAAAGTTTGAGTATTTATTGAGAGTAAAGTTGGAAGAAAAAAATTAAAATTGTATTGAAAATATAAAATGACATTCATTTTAAAACAATATTTTTTGACTAAAGTGACATTCATTTTGAAACGGAGGGAGTAATTCTTAATTTTTTTTTCATTGTTTTTTTTTTGAAAAAAGGAAAGTAGATTAAAATAACAGATATCTTATTTGAACAATTATTTTTAGGGTTAATAGGTCTTTACCCCTGTAATATAAGCTATTTCTGGTTTTCCCCTGTAATATAAGCCATTTCTGATTTTCCCCTGTAAAATATTTTTTTTGATTTACCCTTGTAAAATATTTTTGTTTTGATTTACCCCCCGATAGGCCAAACAAAAACCAATTATATTTTTTTTTCAAGAAATTTTCGTTTTTGTTTGGCCTATTAAGGGGGTGAATCAAAACAAAAATATTTTACAGGGGTTAAATCAAAAAAAATATTTTACAGGAGGAAAACCAGAAATAACTTATATTACAGGGGGTAAAGACCTATTAACCTTTATTTTTATAATGATAACTGTATTTGGTGAAAGTATGAAATAGTTGTTCTAACTGTGGTGTATGACTTATTTGATGAAACACACAAAGTGTAGTAAACAATCCTAAAAGACATTTTTCCTAAAAAAAATAAAAGAAATCCTAAAAGACATTATAACGAGAGTTTAACTACACAATACGAAACCAACCTTAAGTGATAAATTACAAAATAACTCAAATTTAGATCAAACAAACACCCACCACAAACACAACCCAACGTACCAAATGCAATATGCGTAATTGGATAAAAAAAAACCAATGGTGTTTGTGTGCTTATCAAGATCTGACACATGTCAAAACGAGAAGGCTCGGTTGAATCGACCCGAGACGAGCCCATAAACAAACATAATCGCTTAAGATACGACGAATGACTACTACCATCAACACGATGTATCCCTAAATTATCATATTTTATTCAAATTACTCTTTTTTTAGTAATATGAATAAAATTGTATTAAAATTGAATATTACTAAAAAAAAAAAAAGAGTAATTTGAATAAAATATGATAATTTAAAAACTAAATTGATGGCTCTCGAATAAAATAAAAGAACCAAATTGATAATTTACTCTTTTTTACATTATCTGTAAGTAATCAGTTTAGCGATAAGTCGGATTTTACGTATTATTTATGTTGCATTTTGTTTGTTTAGTTGCCCTTAAGGGGACTCCCCCTTATATTAGTGAAAAATGAAATGCAATTCGCAAGGAATAAAAATAACCATATGCATCCTTAAAATAAAATGCATTTCCTTTTAAGAATTTTTTTTTTTGTTGTCCGCAATTTAAACCCTAGATCTTGCATATATTATGTATTATCTCTATTAACTGAGCTAAGTTTACGGGGATTCATTTAAAGAAAATTAAACCTCAAATTTGTTTTCAAAATAAATAATAAAGAAAAAATACGCATCACAATGTAGGGACTGATGCAGGAAAAACCCATATAGTGAATACATTGGATAATATATTTCTCATATGAAGTAAAACAGTTACACATCTGTATTATTCAAAACAAAAACAAAAACAGTTACACATTTGTTGTAACTAATTGAAACCACTGACTTTGTGGATCATCCAAACAAGCAGGATTATCATCAATACATATGCATCTTTTTGTGACAATCTTAGGTGAAGTTGGTGATTCTCTTTGCAAGCATAAATTTTGTCCTTGTTCATCCAAAGTACCCAAATGAAGATTAGTTGCTGATAGTGTTTTCCAAAAACTTTGTTTGCTCTTGCAATCATTTGATACCTTCACTTGTGATCCATCACTAATTGCTTCTATGTATGTACCATTGCCAACCAATTTGATTTGTTCCCCTTCTTGATTCCATTTACTTGCCCACTCACAATCACCCAATTCAAGTTCATTATTATTGTTCACTCTCACGCATTGTCCACTTAATGGGTGATATATTATGTAGGACTTGCTTGAATTTGAACTTGGTTCTACAATTAATAAAATTAACATTCACTCATCATTGTAAATTATTTGGATAAACAACTTATTTGCAATTTATAATAGAAACAATTATAACGATAAAGACTTATGTATAATCATACATACGCTATTTCTATAATAAAAGCTGAAATAAAATAATGTCGTTCTTGTTTATGCTATAAGATGTTCTTATATGCTATCTCGGAGAATATTATGAAAATACTAACCTGAAAAAAGTAAACCTTATGAAAAGTGTCATAAAAAGTTTTTATAAGTTCATTCAAATAATCTCACAAAACTTATGTGGATAAATAAATTTAAATTAGTCAATTCAAACAAACCCTAGTTAAAATATCCTCTCTTATAACTAAGTCTTTGCATTTTGTAGTTGCTTTAGGAAAACAATTACTGTGCTTGTAATAAATCTCTAGCAATAAGACACATATATGTTATATTTTATATGTTCCAATCTACCTATGCATTTGTTATGACTTATTCTATAATTTCATTCCTATACATGTCAATTATACTTGTTAACAAAAAGTTATAAATGAACAAGTACGAAATAAGTCTCAAATTTCATCTCAAAGTGTTAGAGACACTAAATTTAGAGGCAAATTTCATTCTCTACCCGTCTAACTTTTCATAGTCAATTCAACTTTATCTTTGAGTGGTAAAAATGACATACCTAGAAGCTTCTTTTGCACAAGCTGAAATCTTTGAGGAAAATCTGGATATCGAAGTGATTTAAAATCAATATTCCATATACCAAAAGGCTCACTCACATTACTTTCTTTATCTCTAATATAGTAAGAACCTTGTGCAGTCCACAAAGCCCAATCCAAGTCAACTCCAGCAAGATAAGCTAACATACATGACAAGAATCTTTGATTGAATGTTTGATTCTTGTCATCAATAGCAGTCAAGTCTACACCAAATTCAGTCATAACCAATGGATTAGGGTTAGAACCACTCATTAGAAACCCTGCCCTATCATTCAAATTATTCATTACATCAGCACATTTTTTGTTCAATGGTTGCTTGTCCCAATCACTTCGATCCCCAGTTGACCATGCATAAGAATGTACCTCGTACACTAATTTGTCTCCTATGCTTATGTTTAGAGGATTTGTTTTCAAGAAGCTTAAATCAATGTCATAGTTAAAGCCAGAAACAAATACTAGAACATTGGGATTTTCTTTGTGAACTGTTGTTGCTCCTTGGCTCATGTACTTCTGCCAACTGCTTATGTTTTGACTTGGACCTCTTAGTTCATTTCTTAACCCTATTGCCACAACCTATAATTCAAAACTCAAACATTAGAAAAATTGTTTGTTTATGGGTTTAGGGTTAAGGGACCTAAACCCTAAACCTTAAACATTTAATTATATCTAGTGGCCTTAGACAAAAGTAATATTCTCCAAAGAAGGGTTATAAAGATAGAGTAGTAGTATAATATAAAGTCCTTAAAAAAAATGTAGTGTATTATATACTAGATGATTGATAAAATGAACAGTTAACCTAGAAATTAAATTTTTACATTTCTTATAGAAGAGAAAGAAATAATGTTTTATATGTACCTGAGATTTTCCTTTGACACGGTTGGAAACATTAGAAAGTCCTTGTAACCATTCTTCGGGGTCGAAATATTGGTCACCAAAGAATCCATTCCCATCGTTATTGTCACAACACCATTTAGGATCACTAACATGATTATCAGCCAAAACCATCATACCTTGTTTCCCAAACTCATCAATCACAAAATCAAATGCCTCCACAACGGTAATATTCTCTAAAGAAGGGTTATAAAAACGAATTCCTAACCTAGAACTAGTGAGGTTTAGTTTGTCTAAATTTTCTCCAACTTTATAATTTGAGTAACGTGTGAACATTTCTGTTGCCCATGTGTATCTAACACAATCAAACCCTAATCCCTTCAATTGGGCTATAACATCTTTTAAAGGTATTGTTTCAAGACCTTCAGCTACCATTGCATTCATGTGACTTGACCAATTGACACAATGTAGCTTCACCCTCTTCCCCGTCTCATCTACTATCCATCTGTTGTTGGTTGAGAGAGGAAGAGAATTTGAATGTGATGCAAAAATTGAAAATGCCAAAAGTAAAATTAAGCTCAAAGGTTTTCCTCCCATCATGAAATTTTAAAATTTATGATGTGAGAAAGTAGAAACTTGTAAAATAGGTTTTTGGGTTTTGGTTTAGTCCCCTTGATTTCATGTTTTGTGCTTATATAGGATTATGAGCCTAGATATAAATGATAAAGATTGATTCTTTTTCCTTTTTTAGTATGAATATGCCTTTTTATTCAAAAAAAAAAAAGAGGTATGAATATGCCTTTAATAGAGAGGTGATCTCTTTGTCAAAAAAGAAAGATACTTTGGCCACATTGTTTGTTATAATGATTATGAGCTTGATATGAATGATAAGATTGATTATTTTTCCTTTTCTAATTCTAGTATGAATATGTCTTTTTATTAAAAAAAAAAAAAAAAGAGGATATGAATATGACTTTAATAGAGGTGATCTCTTAGTCAAAAAAAGAAAAATATTTTGGCCACATTGTTTGTTATAATGATTATGAGCTTGATATAAATGATAAGATTGAGTACTTTACCTTTTCTAATTTTAGTATGAATATGTCTTTTTATCAAATTAGATTGAGACAAAATCACAATTTGGATGCTCTGCTAGGGTTTCCTTGTTCGATCCACTTTTGCCATCGATTTCATCTTTCATCCCTTTTTCTTTGCCGTTTTGCACCCTTATTGCTACAAGCCCTACCATGGCTTTTGATTGGCACTCGGAATTGGCTTCCACGGGGAAACCTTCCTCTCTTCCCATCGTGGTTGCACCTTCGAATAACAGTAACACGCCAAAAAAATCATTTGCCGAGGCTCTTGCTGCTACAACCGCGACTGACACATCTTCACTGCTACCAACTCCGATTATCCGTTGTGAAACGCTATGCATCCCTATATTTGATGAAACCTATGCACAAGGAATTGATGTCTGCAAGAGAAATTTACGTGGTAGACTCATCTTAAATAAGGGTGACAAGCCCTATGGTTCACGGGAGGTACATACAAAGCTTCAACAAATATGGACGAACATTGGGCCATGGAAGATGACGCCACTAGGAAAGGGGTATTTCGAGTTTTATTTTTTTTTCCTATGATGATATGCGATCAGTTTGGTCCAGGGGAACTCTAAACCTTAAGCCAGGTTTGATTCGGCTTTTCGAATGGTCCAAGGACTTTAGTGCGCGCACACAAAGACAAACACATGCCCATGTTTGGATTAGATTACTTGAGCTGCCGCAAGAGTATTGGATGGACCGCACGTTACGAGAGATTGCCAATGCAATTGGAACTCCACTGCTTATTGATTCAGCCACTCAAAACCGTGTCTTCGAACACTATGCACGCGTTTTGGTGGATATGGACCTGTCAAAACATATTTACAATGAAGTTATGGTTGAGAGAGCAGGCTACTCCTTCGCAATTGAGATTACTTATGAACGTTTACCGGCGTTTTGCACACACTGCAGGAACATTGGACATCATATCTCAAGTTGTCGATGGCTGCACCTCGTTAAAGAAACTCATAATATTGACAATAAGAAAAAAAGTACAATTTCACAGAAACAGCAGGATCTGAAGTGGCAACCTAAAGACAATCCTGATGGCATAGGGTCATCAAAAGCTTTCGAAGCCCCGGTGGTTAACAATGGTACAGCTGCAATACCGCTAGCAGATGACACGACATTACCAACACAGACTGTTCAAACCGAGTCAGAAAGTGCCTCGGATGTGATTCCTGATCAGGTTGTTGATACAGAACAGCATGATAATGAGGCAATACCATTATCTGTTCTAGTGGTTGAAGAGAAAACACGGCAGGAAAGGCTGCCCAGCAACTCAGTTCATGTCCTGGAGAGAATATCTGAAACTGCTGAGACACAGGAGGATGAAGCTACGGCAGCAACTCAACCTCTCTTCACTGATGTTATGGAGTTGGAGGCACACACTCAGACAAACGCCGCATCAACTGAAATCAATGCAGGCATGAACGTTGAGATTCAGCAAGACGACAATGCTTCTGAGCGTGTAGCACCTGTTCTGCACCACGAGATTCCGATTTCGAAAAATGTCCAGAGTGACTTGGACCTTTGGGCACGTATTCGTGAATATGATCAACAGATGGCGGAAGAAGGATTTACGCAAGTACTATCCAAAAAACAACAAAAGGATTTAAAAAGGCAAGTGTTAGCAAAGACTGCGTACAACACCCGGGAAAAGGGTACACCTCCACCTTCTTCATCATGAATTTCCTTTATTGGAATATCCGAGGTATCGACAATTTTGATTCTAAAATTGCATTACGAAATTTATTTTTGTCACATAAGCCTGTTATTATTTTTATTGCGAAGTCGATGATATTGTTTGAGCATGTTCCTTCGTGGTACTGGAATAGTATTGGAGTTTCGAAATATTGTCTAAATGTTAGAGAAAATTTGCAATCGAATTTATGGGCACTTTGGGGCAGCGACACTTCCTCCACTGTTTTGTTTGTGTCTGATCAATGCATAGCTTTACATGTATCTTGTCACCAGTCACTTGTATATATTGCCGCAATTTATACTAGTACTTTCTATTTGAAACGACGTCAACTTTGTGCGGACTTGACTCATCTTCAAGGGAGCTTTCATGGTCCTTGGTTATTTCTTGGAGATTTTAATGCGGTGTGGGTGCTCATGAGAAACGTTGTAGTCGGCCTCCTCCATCTTTATCATGTCTGGATTTTCTAAATTGGTCTAATGCAAATTTATTAAATCATCTCAACACATTAGGTGCTTTTTACACTTGGACTAATGGCAGGCATGGTTCCGAAAATGTTGCACTCCGCCTTGATAGGGCTATTTGTAATGAGGATTGGATTAACTTTTGGCGCAGCACCTCTTGTTCCGCTCTAGTGAGACATCACGGATCATCATCCGCTTCTTTTGTCTGCTGATTTCTCTATGTCAAACCGTGCGGGCACTTTCAAATTCTTTAAAACTTGGACTTTGCACGAGGACTGCCGGAGGCTTCTTTTAGAAAATTGGACAAATAGATTTCGTGGGCATGTGATGTCTCGGCTACAAGTCAAGCTCAAACACATGAAAAAAATTTATACTCATTGGAATCGAACGGTTTTCGGTGATGTTGACAAACAAGTTCGTTTGGCAGTGGATGAAGTGAATAGAATACAACAAATTATTGACACAGATGGTTTTTCTAATCAGCTTTATACTCAAGATATTGAGGCTCAACTTCTTTTAACCAAGGCTTTGAATCATCAAGAGGAGTTTTGGAGGGAAAAAGCTAGAGACCAACAGTTTATTCACGGTGATAGAAATACAGCTTATTTTCACAGAGTAGCAAAAGTCCGAGCTTCAAAAAATTCTATCTCTTTTTTGCAAGATGGTGAGCGAGTTATTACTGACCCTTCAGACATTGAGGTACACATGGTCAACTATTTTAAGTCCATTTTTACTGTTGCTAATAACTGCAACCATAATAACTTGATTGAGGAAACTATCCCATCTATGGTGTCTGATGATGAAAACCAACAGCTGATGCGTGTTGCTCAACGCGATGAGATAAAAGATGCGGTGTTCGCTCTTAATGGGGATGGGGGCCCGGGGCCTGATGGGTTTGGTGGACACTTCTATCAAACCTATTGGGACATTGTTGGTACTGATGTGGTCCAGTCGGTTCAAGAGTTTTTTTATTACTGATGTGCTTCCTGATAACATTAATAATAATTTGATTGTGCTTATCCCGAAGATGCCAGGGCCGTGAGTGATGGGGGACTATCGCCCTATTGCTCTTGCTAATTTTCAATTCAAAGTTATTACTAAAATTCTTGCAGACAGATTGGCGCCCATTACTATGAGAATTATTTCCATTGAGCAACGTGGGTTCATTCGTGATCATAATATACATGAGTGTGTGATTCTTACATCTGAGGTTATTAATTTACTTGAGAAGCGTCAGTATGGAGGTAATGTAGCTTTAAAGGTTGATATCGCTAAGGCTTTTGACACCTTGGACAGGAATTTCTTGCTTGATGTCCTAAGGGGATTCAGTTTTGCTGAAACATTTGTGAATTGGATCTTGGCTATTTTGAATTCAACTCGGCCGTTTGTGCTTGTGAATGGCAAGACTGTGGGTTTTTTCTCTTGCTCTCGGGGGGTTCGACAAAGGGATCCTTTGTCCCCTCTTTTATTTTGTCTGGCTGAAGAGGTTCTTAGTAGGTCCATATTTATCGCGGTAACATCAGGGAGGCTGCTACCTATGACTTATTGTCGTGGCGTTTATCTACCCATGCATATTTTATACGCTGATGATGTTATGATTTTTTGTACAGGAACTAAGCGTAATATCCGTGTGCTTCTAAATATTTTCCAGAGATATTCGGAGGTGTCCGAAAAAATTATTAATAATGCCAAAAGCCGCTTATATTCTGGTGCTATGAATTCCACTCAAGCTCAGATGATTTCAGATATATTGGGTTTCACTGTGGGAACTGTTCCATTCCTTTATCTGGGGTGCCCTATTTTTCAAGGCAAGCCGAAGGTTGTTCACTTTCAAATGATTTGAGACAGGATAAAGACTAAGCTTTCTTCTTGGAAGGGTTCTCTTATTTCCATCATGGGACAGGTTCAGCTTGTTAAATCCATTATTCACAGAATGTTGGTCTATTCATTTCATATTTATTTGTGGCCACATCGTCTGCTTCGGTTATTGGATACCTGGATTAAAAACTTCATCTGGAGCGGAGATGTTCTTACTAGAAAGGTCTGCACGGTTTCTTAGCAGCGCATCAGTCGATCGTGGGCGGAGGGTGGTTTAGATTTGAAGGCAACCCGCTTAATTAATGAGGCTTTAATTTTAAAGTTAGCGTGGAATCTTCTAGCCACAAACTCGCAATGGGCAGTCCTTATGAAGAGTAGATTTTTTTCTAATGGTAAACCTCTTGATCATTATTTTAAATCTTCTGTTTGGTCTGGTATTAAAATTCACATAGACACGATAATTGCTAACTCTTTGTGGATTGTGGGCACGGGCGAGAATATCTCTCTTTGGAACGACAATTGGTTGGGTGCTTCCCTTGTTGATTTATTTAATGTTGATCCGTATTTTCATGTTGGTTTCACTGAAAAAGTGTCGAAAATTATTGTTGATGGAGACTGGAATTTGCCCCCGACACTTATGATTGATGTTGTGACTGACAGACTAGCCTCAATTGTATTACCGCGTGTACCTCTTCCAGACACTTTTGTTTGGTCTCACTGTGCAGATGGTAAATTGTCTTCGAAAATTGCGTTTTCTTAAACCGGCAGCCCCAAAGTTGCCTTGGGCGGAACTGATTTGGAAGGGGTGCATCCCTCCTTCTCACTCATTTACATTTTGGCGTTTGATGCATGGAAGAATGCCTACATATGAGAATCTCCGGACTCGGGGTTGTGTAATTGTTTTGGCTTGTTGCTTTTGCTTGAACACTAATAAACCTTAGATCATTTATTTCTTTAGTGCCCTTTTGCAACTGACCTCTGGAATTGGCTTGGTTGTAAGCTTAATTGTTTGATAGATTGTACCTCGGTTCTTTCTCTTCTATCTTGCATTCCTGCTCATTGTTCTTCTCAGATGGTGGATATATTTCAACCAATAGTTATTCATACGGTTCATACTATTTGGCTCTCTAGAAACAACACTCAATTTTCTTCTAAAGCTGCAACCTTTCATTCCGCAAAGGTGCGCATACACTCCTGGGTGGCTTTGTCTGGTAATGCCTTGGTTAGGAAATGCTTGCCATCAGACTCTCATTTTCTGGATTCTTTTGCGGTTGCTGCTCATTGTCATACTGTAAAAGAAATCATCCCAGTGTTGTGGAAGGCTCCATCCTCTCCTTGGCTGAAAGTTAACACTGATGGTTCTGTTATTGCTGGTCATGCGGCTTGTGGGGATCTTTTTCGGGACTCTAGGGGTTCTTTCCTTGGTGCTTTCTGTTGTAACATTGGGGAGGCATCGATTTTCCATTCTGAAGTGCTTGCTATCATATTAGCCATGGAGCACGCATCCTCTCATGGGTGGCGGAATATATGGTTGAAGAGTGACTCATTTAGTGCCTTGCTGATTTTTTCAAACCCTTCCTTAGTTCCAGTCATGCTTCGAAACAGATGGCATAATGCCTGTACTCTTGGAACTCAGATTATTTCTTCTCACATCTTTCGTGAAGGTAACTGTTGTGCGAACAGGTTAGCAAATATGGGTCATACTATGGAGGGCTCTGTTTGGTTAGATATGTTACCTATGGAGTTGCATCTTGATTTCTTTCGTGATAGAGTAGGCTTGCCTAACTACAGGTTTCCTTAGGGATATGTAGTCTGCTACTTTTTCTTTGTTTTTTTTTCCTAAGGGTATTGGCCTAGTCCCCCCTCTTCTTGTACATAATTTTCCTTTTTTTTAATAAATCTTTAGAGTTTGGTGGCATAGGATGAATGTTTCCCGGGGTGCCAACCTAGTTGGGATGTTGGTGTTGCCTCTTGATGCTTATCCTCTCTCCCTGCTTAGAAAAAAAAAAGGTATGAATATGCCTTTAATAGAGGTGATCTCTTAGTCAAAAAAAGAAAAATATTTTGGCCACGTTGTTTGTTATAATGATTATGAGCTTGATATAAATGATAAGAATGATTATTTTTTCTTTTCTAATTTTAGTTTGAATATGCCTTTAATAGAGGTGCTTTTTATTTTTATTTTCTTTTGTAGAAAAAACCATGAAGCAATTTTGGCATATTCATTATGTATAAATAAAAAAAAATGACTATCAATTCTCTACACACACAAAAAAAAACTATACAATACAATGTACTATAAAAAAACCTTGAAAATTTCAAATATATAAACTTTATCAAACAACTAGATAGATGACCCGTGCGCCGCACGGGTCTGTTTAGCTGAAATATATTTGCAAATAGTGTAATGTTACAAATTCATATAAACAATAGTGTTCTTAAAAAGGAGACCCAAGTTACTAATACTTGAAAACATATTTGTTGTTAATCTACTCGACATAAATTTAATAATAATGCATGGTCAAAATATAGCAATGTCAATTTAATTAAAATGCAACGCCAAAAGAAGCTGAAGTCTAGTAATGACATAAGCGATACTTTTTTAGATTACAAATTATCAAAAACTTCCTCACAAATTACTTGCAAAATAATAAAAAAAAATTCTTCTTATAATATAAGTTTTCCCAAAAACATTATTCAAGTAAATTAAATTCCCCTAAAGAAAAGTACAGTATATTTGCGTTTTTCATCATTATCAGAACCAAACAAATTTCCCAGGTAATTGCTCCCTTACTAACACAAACAGAAGAGCATACCAACAGTCAAATCTAAACAATCCTGTAGCTGGCAACCGGTACGTTTTCCACATTAATCATATTTTTTAGTGTATAAACAAATACATTTTTAAGTTACCACATCAATGCAAGCAAAAATCTTATGT
>Ga0315914_1004699_pt1 | contig 20309 bp, 8 predicted proteins | sample MpolenodulesMG_FD_203920 | JGI IMG/M metagenome (GOLD analysis project Ga0315914, IMG submission 203920) | Medicago polymorpha root nodule microbial communities from Los Angeles, California, United States - elongated nodules | ecosystem: Host-associated > Plants > Roots > Nodule | place: USA... | reverse complement strand
CATTTTCTGCAAATCAATCAATTTAGTCCTTCGAAATGTTTGTTATTATCGGCCAAATTAGTCCCTGCCTACGTGGCGTCTGACATGTGAGAGGTTAACGGCCACGTTAGCCCGTTAACGCCCCGTTTGAACAGAAGGACTAACTTGATTGACATTTAACAAATTCAAGGACTAAGTTAATATTTCGCATAATTGAGGGACTAAGTTGGCCGACGCGTGAGAATTCAGGGACTAAGTTGATGGTTCACTCTAAACAATGAGTAAGTTTTTTTTTTTTTGTGGGTAGAAATGAGTAAGTATTTAATCCAATAATTAGTTATTAATATGGGTTAATAGGTCTTTACTCCCTTGTAATATAGAGAACTTTTGATTTTGCCCCCTGTAAAAATAAATTTTAGATTCCGTCCTTGTAAAATAAAGATTCTTCAGCATTGCCCCCCGTACCCTTTGAGTCAGCAGAATCTCTGATGTGGCAACTATGTGGTTTTTTCTTTTTTATTTATTTTTTGATTGCCACGCGTAAAAAACAATTTACATGTCATTAATAATTAAAAAAAATTTAAAAATATTAATATTAATTTTCAAAAATTATAAAAAAAAATTAATTAGGTTTTTTTTTAAATTTAGAAAAAAAATTATAAAAAAATCTAAAATTTAATATATTTCGAATTTTTCGAAAAATTATAAAATTATTACGAAAAAGATTCTAAAATATCCAAATATAAATTAAAAAACTTCAAAAATTATATTATTATCTAATTTTTTTTATTTTGAAAATTAAGTTTCAGATTTCTTTTCTAAATATTCCTAATTTCGTAAAAAAATTGTTTTTTTTTTAATTTCGAAAAAGATATCATAAAAATTCATGAATAAAACTGTCGAAAAAAATCTGAAATCTTTTCTAAATTTAAATTTTTTGAAAAAAAATACTGAAATTAATATATTCAGAATTTAAAAATTAAAAAATCTTCAAAATTTTATAAAATTTGAACTCTGGAACAATATTTCAAGATATTATAAAAAAATTCAAAAACAAATCTGAATTTTTTTTCTAAATTTAAAATTTTCGAAAAAAATTTGAAGTTAAGATTTTAAAAATTTAAATAAAATCGCTTTTTTTTTCAGATTATATAATTGGAATTTAAAAACATTTATATCCAGTTTTTTAAAAATTAAAATATTTTCCAGATTTTTTATTTCGAAAAAAATCTGAATTTTTTTAATTTCAAAAAAGATAAGAACTTTTTCTATTTTTTTATATTTTGAAAAAAAATCTGAATTTTTTTTTCAATTTAAAAATTAATTTGAATTTTTTGGATTTTTAAAATTTTGAAAATTAATTTTCAGAATTTTTTTAAAAAAAGATTTTCGTTTTTTTAAATTTCAATTTTTTAAAATATAAATAACGTGTAAACAAATTTTTACACTTGGCAAGCAAAAAGAAAAAGCCACGTAAGTGCCACATCAGAGGTTCTGTTGAGTCAATAGACTTAGGGGCAATCATGAAGAATCTTCATTTTACAAGGACGGAATCTAAAAAAAATATTTTAGAGGAGGCAAAACCAAAAGTGCCCTATATTACAGGGGGTAAATGCCTATTAATGTTTATTTTTCACTCTAAAAAGAAAACTCTGCCACAATTCTTGGTATTGTTTTATTTAATAAACCATCAAATTTGTTTTCACTCTAGAAACCTCTCTTAAACATGCACCGACTCGATTAACATTTGACTATGTTCAATTCCTATATTTTAATTACACTACTTTCATAGCTTATGTTGCAATAAACTAGAAAAAGTGATACATTCCTTTCTTAAGATAAACTTGAATTATATCATTCTCTCCTTTTTTATAAAAATTTGTAGTTTCCTCGCACAATATTTTTTTTATTTAATAATCTAGCAACAAAAATCTAAAGTGTGAAAAAAAAGGGAGTATTTTGAGTTAAATTTTTTTCATTGAATGTAATCTTTTGATAAATAGTGAAATGAAAATATAGGAAAACTACTGAAGTCGATCAAACAAGACTATTTAAAAATGAATTTTACATTATAAATCCTTAAATTTATGATAAAATATTCAAATTTAATTATTACTAACATAAAAAATTATAAAGAAATGAAATCATTTTCTTAAATGGGGTCTCAATGTTATTAAATATCATAAAAATATTTATTTGTATTAAAATATATTAAAGTCTAATAATACATACTAAAATCTTAAAAGAAGAGTATAATTCAAGTATCTCGTATGGAATACGAGTATTATTTACTCTAGGATTTTAAAATCGTTTGTGTCTATGTCAAACATTAATCACTTAGTCCTCGTGAACACAATAGTTGACAGGGACATGCATTGGCAGGGACATGCGTCGGGAGTTCGAACTCTGGACACTCCACTTATTCACCTTTAAAAAAATGAATTCTAACCTCTAGGCTACCTAAAAAAAAACATCAATCACTTAGCTTGGTCAATTAGTCATTGTCATCTAATAGTGTTAATTGTGCAGATCCATGGCTAGTCAATTGCCACATGTAATTAAAAACTTGCTAATCTAAAGTCTAAAATTAAATAAATAGGATATTAAGTTCCTGAAAAATGATTCATTGTTCTTTAGCCTTGTTTCAAGAAGATAAATTATATTTGCACAACCAATTTAAGATAACTTGACAATTCTTTTATATTCTCATTGTATCTTTACTTCTTTTTTCTTCCTTTCTGCCGCTGCATCATATTTTCTCTCATATATTTGCATTCTCGTCATTGATACATTTGAGGTACGTATATCTATGCATATATTCGTATTCTTCTATGATTCATAAACCTTAACTGTTATTAGTGGCCACCATCAACAAATATCTTTGGATCCACCAGAAGAAGGGTGTATGATTTTATTTTATTTTTTTGAGGGAAGAAGAAGGGTGTATGATATTATCAGACTTTAAATAAATTCAACCACATGTAAACACGGGTATTTTAAAATAAAAAAGGGTAGGTGTTTACATATACATAACTAATTATAGATGTATCTTCGTGAGCTTAACTAAGGATATTGCATATTATATGCACGGTTCGAATCAGACACTTTATTTTCTTGCATTTAAAATGTGCGAGTTCTAACTGTTAGATTACTTGAAAAAAAAGGATGTGTTAAAATAACATTGATATTTCAATATCAACTCATTTTAAATTATCAAATCTGTGGTTTTACAGTTTAGACATTTATTTAACATATTTGGCTATTGGGCAAAAAGTTTAATGAATAAAAAAGATAAAATTACATCATCATTCGTCTTACAACTTAATTTTATTTAATGTTTTCTTCTTTTAATATTTTTTTCTTTCTATTTCAATCCTTTGCCTTTAAATATTGATATTGTTATTCTTCTTTAATAAATATCCATTCATTTAAATTTACAGAGTACATTAATACGATAGAAATTCGTTAAAAACAAAAATGATGAATTTACAAACAAACTCACAACATACATTAGCAAAGTACATAAACCAATAAATATCACTATATTCAAATATATGGAATAGTCATGCCTCCAGATCTGCAACGGTAACATCGCTAAAATCATTGTTTTGATCTGCACTGGATCGAAGTTGATCTAACAAACTCTAACTTTGACAAATAATTCTATATTGGATTAAATATATTTTTGGTACATAAAATATTTCAACTTTTCGCTTTAATCCTTTAAAAGTTTCCTGTCCACACATCTTTTCTTCTTCTTCTTTTTTTTTTAAAAATTTATCCACACTCAGAGTAAGGTCACGTATACCATTCAACATTTTAAATTAGTTTTTCATAAAATTTTAAAATATTATAAGAATTCCTCTAAAAAAATGATTTTTTTGATCAATATGAATTTTTACGACCAAAAATATAAAAAATCATAATTAGCTCATGCTCTATTAAACAAAATTGAATTTATTTCAGGAGATATTTTTATGATATTTTAAATATAATTGCAAAAAATAATTCAAAATTTTGAACGGTACACATAAATTAATAAGCATATATCGAAATCGATGATTAAATTTCTTTTAAAGATTAAAAGTCGAAGAAATATTTTATGAGAATTAAAAAAAATTGAAATATTTGCATTGACGAAAATTGTATGGTGATCGAGAATACTAAAAATTTGCAATAAAATTTTCAACACCAAAACCAACAAAGAGTCGAGTGTAAGATACTTAAATGTCTTGAACATATGGTCAAAGGGTTTGTTTTTTGACTCATGTATATTAAAGAGAGAAATGATATTTGTTACACTGTTTTTTAACAAATTTTTTTTCTCATAACCACTATGTTCTTACTCCCTCTTTTCCTTTTTATCTCTTTATTGTTTTTCTCTTAAAAAAAATAATTTTTTTTATTGTTTTTGACCAATAAAAAAAGAGAAAAAGAAGATTGTCACTAAATAGTTGTACAAATATCATTACTCTATAAAAAAAACTAGTTTATAAGAGAAATTTTACTTTGTATGTGCCACAAATTTTTTAACTAAGATTAATCATGAAAATACTCATGATGAAAAGTCATTTACATATTCAAGAGCGTTTAAATGAGACGACATAAATTTTTATGACTTAACCAAGATAATGTGTTGTTGTCCATTTGATTCTCATAAAAAAAAAAAAAAAAAAAGGCATATACCCTAGGAAATGTAAGATCTGAAGGGGTCCAGAGTAGGAGTATTTTAGTTTCCATAGACCCTATGGTATACTACCACCCCCTCATTTTGTTACCCTTTCTGTCCTAAGTCCTAACTAATCATTCGTGAGGGTTTTAGGTTTCACTTCTCTTCTTCATTTTCTGCTTCAACACACTCACTCACCATGAATTCCATACCCAACCTCCGTCACTCCAACCTCTCACTCAATCACAACCGTCCATCCTTCCCTTTATCACCCTCCATATCCTTCCGTTCTCTCCCACCACCACAATTCCTCCCTCCATCCTCCTTTAAGCTTCCACCAATCAAATCATCATCTTCCCAAAACGACCCTGTTTTTCAAAAACCCCAAAATAACCCTACTCCACCAAACCCTTTCCAAACCCTAACCTCTCTCTTCTCCCCCGTCGTTGAAACCACATGCATCGTTATCGCCGCTGCCGCTTTCTTCTTCATGCGCTTCCATCACACTCCCGTCATCGCCGCCACTCTCTCTCCTCCGACCACCGTAACGGAAAATGCTACGACGGAAGAAGATGCTGAGAAGGTAATTCAAGAGAAATTGACTGAAAATCCGAACGATGCTGAAGCTCTACGTGCTCTAATGGAGGTGAAATTCAAAGCACGAAAAGTTGATGAAGCGATTGGTGTTATAGACCGTTTGATTGAAATTGAACCTGATGAAATGGAGTGGCAATTGTTGAAGGCGAACATGTATATCTTTAACGACGACCGTGAATCTGCTAACAAATTGTTTGAAGAGATTTTGAAGAAAGATCCGCTTCGAGTTGAAGCTTTTCATGGACTTGTGATGGCGAGTTCGGAATCGATTGAACAATCGGATGAACCGTTGAAAGGATTGTTGAAGAGAGTTGAAAAGGCAATGGAATTGTGCAAGAAACAGAAGAAGATTTCTGATGTTAGGGATTTTAGGTTATTGGTTGCTCAGATTAAGGTGATAGAAGGGAATTTTTCAGAGGCGCTTAAAGCTTATCAGGATTTGGTGAAAGAAGAACCGAGAGATTTTAGGCCTTATCTGTGTCAGGGTATTATATATACATTGCTTAGAAAGAAAGATGAAGCGGAGAAGCAATTCGAACAGTTTCGAAAGCTTGTCCCGAAGAATCATCCTTATAAAGAGTATTTTGATGATAACATGAATGCTACAAATTCTTTCCTGCAGAAATTCGAGAGGGAAGAAGCTAGTGCTGGGAGTTGAGATTGAGCAGAAGATTCTACTGAGAGGTCCTTATATGAGTTTTTGTCGATTTACTTTTGGTGCTCTATGGCTTTTAGTTGAATGCTTTTTCGGATAGTAATTAATGTGTTGTTGTAGGTGATTAGTTTAGTTGTTTATCTTAGTAATGGTGGTTTAAAATTAGTGCTGGATGGTTTTATTGTGGATATATATAGAACTAGCTTTGATGAACTTCTATAATAACAACCGTGGATAAAGAAATATTCAAAGAATCTTTCCATAACTATGAGTTTTTTCTATGTAGTCAGTTGCTGCTGCTGTCGCGTCATAGCACAGCACCACCTATGCTTTATGCTAAAGCCTATTGTGTTGCGGGTTTGAGGAGCTTCTGTAGCGCCGCAAATTTGGCCTCTATGTTGAAGCTCTTGTGAAAACTCGAAAATGACCCCAACCAGGGTCGGATCAATAGTTTAGCTATACATAACTAGTTTTTCGCACATACATCGAATGTATATAGTGGTGCAGTAGTTAGATTGAATTTCTGACCCTGAGAGGTTCCGAGATCGATCCAGATATGTGCCATTTTTTTGTTTCCAGTGTATTACTTTGAGAAAAAAAATGCAATAGGCAGGGTTTGAACCTCGTACTTGTGTTAAAATGAAAGGATCATATACCACTACACCAACATACAAACTTTGTTATTTATATAAAATGTAACAAATACTATTTATAGTTGGCCCTTTCAAAATACCGGTCAAGTTCCACCACTGCCCCCCGACTTATGGTCATTCCTGCTGTTTTTTGGACTTCTTTGTCTTTTCATCCTAAGTTTTAAATGTCAATGTAACGAGGCTTTATGGTCGTCTCATTTCTTCTCTCTGAAACGGCTTCATTTCTTCCCTAAACTCTTAATTGTTTTGTCTCCCCTCCTCTTTGTTTGACCCGCCAGCAGCTCGTTTTGAGACTCTCCGGTGCCGTTGTATCTATTCTAAATGCTTAGATGAGCTGTTTTAGCCTTGGAGGCTAAAACTAATTTGCTTTATATTGGGCAGTGTTGTCAAATAGCGGCTAACATAGCAGATTTTGATGAATCTGCTATGAGAATTACGATGCTATCATAGTTTGTTTATTAGGGAAAATATTGGCCGCTATTCTAGTTTTTGCTAACGCAATAGCAGAAAAAAAAATAGTTTTATGATTTTTCAAATTATAACAAAAAAAAAAAACTGAAGAATCTGCATATGTGCTAAACATTACTTGTTTTTATGATAGAAAAACTGAAGTGTCAGTGAGTATTTTTCCTATATTCAGCATAATGAGGAAATCTTTAAATATGTAAGCTATGCTTTGCCTCGATTCCCTTTTTTAATTGCAAGAAGTGGACCTTTTTTGCATATATAATTAACTTATTTCAACTGTTATATGGCTTCTGCTATTTGCCTGCAACGCTATCTGCTATTTCACATAGTGGATTTTTGGCTTTCTTCTATTTTCCGCAATCCACTATTGATGACAGTAATTGGGTTTGAAAATTGATAATAATGAATTTGATTATTAGCAATGAATATGTCATTAATTTTGTGTATTCTTCTATTTTTGAGCTTTTATATGTATAACATATACATTTCTTTTCTTGTTTCTTGATGTAGCGGCTGAAGTGCTACCTGCTATTACTGCTATAGTAGTAGTGCTTTGGCAGTCAGCCACTAACCAAGACTGACTACATAAAGTTTGTTAAATAAAATCTTCTTGTGCATTTTGATGGATAGAAGCTATTTTGATGCTGAAAAAACAAATTATGCATTGTTTCTGTTTTTAATATTTTAAGGTACCAAGTTTTATTTGGATTCTAACCTCAGCTACATTTCTTTCTTTTAAGTAGGTTTTCTTCCTATCTTTTGAGAACTTGAAGAGTATAGCAAATTAGCCATATACGTGATTGCTGTAATACTTTTTAATATTTTCTCATGAAAACAAACATAAAAATCAATATACAAATATATGATTACTAATTGAGTGAATTTGGGTTAAATGGACTGAGAATTGAGCAACTCCCTATCTCTAGCCAGGCCAAGAGGAAAAGGAGAAAATGAATTAAAATAAATAGTTATCATGTAAGCCTTAGATGTTGTCTTGGTATATTATGGTCATAGGGGGTCTGGGCGTACTGATTGTTTCACAACTAAAGTATGAATTTCTGACAATACCCGTGGAACTTGTACCTTTAAGCCGAGTTCAATCTTATTAATTGCTTGTAACTTGTAAGCCTGCTAATTCTTTGTATTTGATGAGTCTGTAGATCTAGATGACTGCTGCATGTATTTTATTAACATGGAAATTTCATATCGGTGCCTTTGGGATCTTTTCCCCCTCGTTTATTATGTCTCGTCTTGTTTAATTTCTCACGTGTAGCTTAAAAATTGAAAAAGCATGTCAGTCAAATTGCACTTTCATGGATGGGATGGTGTAATATGTCCTGTATTGTTTATTTGATCAATTGTATTATGAGGTCAAAGGTATCTTTCCAATAGTTTGCTTGATGCTATTTCATTTTCCGAGGTGATTCTAGATAGTCCCTCGTGATCTAGACCAATATTTTAAATTGCGGTCAGGGTTTACATAGCGATCTTTGATATTGCGGATAATTGTGATTGACGAGCCTAAGTTGTTGCTGCAATACGATTATGTAGACCCAAAAACCTTGACAGTTGCAATTGTGGTTGCAAACATTTGTTCAAAATCCTGATCTGGACAACATCATATCAAGTTTCTCGGTTTATGTGGTGCCTGTGTTGGGTACCTAGTACACTTTGTTTACCCTTATGTATTTGATACTCTTTTTAACCCAAAAAATTATAAATATCTTTATGCTGTTATTTGATTTGGAGTGTTGCCATTTTACCTTTTCTTCAGATTCTACTCAAATGATATTTTATTTTACAGTGGAAGTATTGGTAAAAAATTTAGGTATGTTTTATGAAGTTTTTAAAACTTGACAAGTAATCTTCTTGTTGCTGATATAAAAATCATGCGACAGATGAATAGAGTCATTACACGAGACAAGATTGTGAATTGAAATCGTTAGAGAAGAGGTTGGGATGACCTTCATATAGACATAGTGAGTCACTACTCACTTATTAAGGTGGTATTGACACATTTTCCTTGCATTACTACAGGGTTATGAGGTGAATGGGATGACAAGGAAAATTGGAGCCCAAATTATTAAGAGAGATTTAGATTTAGTTATAAGTGATATATATATATATATATATAAGCTATCCTATCCAGCTAGAAAATACTTTGTTGTCGCAATGATGTGAGTGTAGTTTAGCTATGACGTGGTCAGAATCAGCGGCGAAGTTCTTACAATTTTTACGAGGGGCCAAATATAAAAAAGAAATAAAATATATTTTAAAAACTAATATATTAAACTTAATCAATAAGTAAAATAAATTTACAATAATTTTTACTTATATTTAATGAAACGACAACGAAGAAAATAAAAGTTAAACAATACTTATTTATAAAAGTTGAGTTTTATAGAGTTGTAATAACTTAAATTTATCCATAATTGACACTAAACTAAATATATTATCAATATTTATGCAATATCCTCTCTCTTTAAACTAAGAAAATTGTTTAGAGTAGGCAAATAATATATTAATGGGGTAGCTACATAAAAACATATACCAATTTTCAAGTTTTTCTTCATCTTTTGGGGTAGCCAATGCTACCCCATAGCTATGAAGGGAATCGCCCCTGGTTAGAATATCAGCTCCATGCGGCGTAGTGGTGATTTTTGGTGTTAGAACTCCTATGGATCATGGGTTGAAGTCTCAGGATTTCAACTTTTTAGACCTTTAATTGATTTTATTTTTTTTTTATGAATAATTTTTCTTCTTATTTTTGTTAAAACAATTCTTGTAATTTTTTCTCACTTGTTGTATAAAATAGCAAAATTCTAACAACAAACATTATAATTATTCTTTCTTTTTTTGACAGAATTTATAATTATTCTTTAAAACAACATTATAAACATTTTGTTATTCGATTGGAGTTGTATTTTTATATTATTGACTATTTTTATAAATCTTTTTTGTGTTAGTTACATGACTATTTTTTATGTTTATGAATGTTATTTTCAATTAAATAAGAGATTGTTCTTTTAAAAAAATAGTTTTATTTTAATAGGGGCTTACTATTTTTACTATGAGAGCCGGGTCTTCAATTTCATAGGAAAGCCTCTGACACAATCCAAAGGGAGAAGAGAATAAAAAGGATCGATAACTCAAAAACTTGTTCCTAAAATATGTGAGCTTTGTGTATTTATATTTTATAGAGAAAATTCACAACTAATCTATGAGAAACTTTGAGAACAAGTAACTCACATATTAGATCTAATACCAAAATATAACCAAAATATATCATATATTGAGTACCAAAATATATTAGATTGAGTGCTAAAATATTTCAGATTAAGTAAGAAAATATCTTAGATTGACTACTAAAATATTTTAGATCCAATACCATAATATTTTAGATTGTGTACCAAAATATTTCAAATTGTGTAGCAAAACTTGAGGATTAAAAAAATACTTTCTGATAAAATCCCCTTCACTCAAAAAAAAAAGATAATGTTTAAATCCCCTAAAAAAAGATAATGATTAAATTAATAATTTAATTTAACATTTTCGAATGATATATTTATATATTGTTAACGAGTGGTTACCTCGATTACAAAATTATATACCCCTTAGAGGTACATCCCCGCCGTAAAATACTACAAAAGTGGAAAGTGAAACCTCCACTTTTTTCAATTCCAAAAACACCAGTTGTACCCAATATGAGACTTTGTGTTTAATGTTTCAATCTTTCAAAGATAATTTTTTGGCATGATTTTAATAAGTTATAAATAAAATATAAATTTAGACATTTATGATCTATATAATTTTTTTTTTGAGGGAATGATCTATATAAAAATTTTGGTTATTTAATTTGATCAAAATACTATTTAAGAAAATATGAATATAATATAATCAAATATATTAAGATTTGAGATAAAAATTTATAATAGTTATAGACTATTGAACTACGTACACTATAAAAGATTAAAAGTTGGGGGTAATAGAACTTCACAATTACTGTAAATCACAATAAGAAAAAGAAGTACTCGTTATGGCTTATAGCAACAACAGGTTTGTGACCATTTATCTCTAGGAGTATGTCCCTGTACAAGCAACGATGACTCTTGGAGTATTAAGAAAGTGTTGACATGGAGTGATACCGGCCGTATGAGAAGACTTTTGTTGGGTAAAAAATTGGCTGAGGATTTTGTGTTGTCTGTGTTGGGTGGTAATGTTGAGATAGGAATGCGAGCTGAAATATGGGATATTGACACCAAGTCCATGCACGTTCTCAAATTCAAGAGGTTGTCTGGATCATATGTTTTCACGGATGGTTGGGTCGACGAGTTTGTAAATAGAAGAAGCTTAAAGCAAGGGGATAAAATTGGAATATGGCCGATTCTTTAACTTTACTGTTCTTCAGGCCAATGAGAATAGTTTAGGTATTATTATTCCAAAAAAAGAAGAAGAATAGAGTAGGTTTAACAATCCATCGATGAAAATGTGTTGTTTCTATTTCCTCAACGTTACTACTTTTTGGTTCGGAGGAGTTTTGATTATTCTCTATTATTATTATTATTATTATTAATACAAGTCAATCAAAGGATTTATTTTTTTACGTTATTTTAACATAACAATCGATGTTAAGTTCATGCATTGTTTTAGTTTTTTGTTATAGTTATCCTTTTTCCTTTTTTTACTATATCCATTTATTGTGATAACTAGTTGGAAATCAGTGGAGGAACAAGCCGTAAAAAATTTACAATTGTATTTTTCCCCTTTAAATTTACCTTAATTAGTGTTAAATTTTTTGAGGATGAGTTTTGTTATCTATTGTTGTCATATCACTTTTTAGGGATTAGCCTTTATAATTGCACGCATAAAATATCCGATTAAAAAAATGACATGATAAAAATAAGGAGTTCTCAATAATTAATCTGAATGATGTTTTGTGTTTAAAATTTAAATTTTAAAGTTGATGAAAGAACCATGACGATGTTTTAGCCTAATTAGTAACGATATCTTAGGCTAGCTCTTTTCCGGACTCTATAGGCAAAAACTACGACGAAAATATCTTTACAGAAATAATAAACTCAATGTCAATTCTAGACTCTAATTTTGTTTGAATTTTTGTTGGAACATGTGTAAAAATTGAGTTAAAAGTCTAAACACAAATTCCTATGTTAGGTAAAATTAGTGGTGTCATTTGAAAAAAGTGGAAGTCCCACGTTGGATGGCACACAACACTATATTTATATAGTGGGGGTGTACCTTTAAAGAGGGTGCATAATTAAGTGAACGAAGTAAGCACTGAAGAAAAATATTTATATATTATATTATTTGAAAATGCTAAATTAAGTAATTAATTTAATCATTATTAGAAAGTGTTTTCTTAGTCCCCAAGTTAAAATATTTTGAAACGCAGTCTATAATATTTCGAAACACAATCTAAAATATTTTTGTATGCAATTTTGGTACATAATATAATATATTTTTGTACTCAATATAATATATTTTGGTACTTAAATGAGATATTTTTGTACTATATTTAATATGTGAATTACTTTCTCCCAAAATAATTAAATATTTGTTCCCAAAGTTTCTACAGTTGTCATTTTTCTCTATAAATAAAGAACTGAACTTATATAGTGCATTCCTCACACCAAAAAATTTTATTGAGTTGTCGAAAACTCTTTCTCTTTTCTCCCTCCAACTTAAGTTAACGAGTTATACTTCTCATCGTTTCCTCTTTATGTCCTTTCAAATTTTAGAGTATTATTAAGACCACAGTCCCTCTAGGTAAAAAGCCCATTCAAAATTAAAGATGATCTTAAGAGTACAATCCCTTCAATAATATACTTCAGACTGTTTTTTACTCAGTCGACCAAGTACTATCAGTTTGATTTTTGTAAACGATTTACTAACTTAGATGAATTAGTCTAAAACAGAATTCATATCACTTATCTTGACTTCATTTTCTTCCATCAATTTGCTATCAGATACATTAAAGATATAAAAATAAATTTTGGTATTGTTGAATGAATTTGATGTTTTTAATGGAAATCTTATCATAAACATGTTTTCAATATAATTGTAAGTCCTCGTATATTTGTTTTTTTTTTTAATAAAAGGAGTCAAATGCTCAAAGTGAATTAGAAAACCCCTAGGAAAGGAAATGTAAGTTAAATCCCCCAAAGTTGGCCACTGTCAAACTTTACAAAAGCATAATGTGTAGCTAAGGATACGCCATGGTAAGGAAATATAAGCCAAATCCCCCAAAGTTGGTCATTGTCAAACTTTCTAAAATGATCGGTTAAAAACTATAATGTCTAGCTAGGGAACAAGCCATGGTAAATACTCAACAATTCAAAATAAGTTATCAAACATCTACCAATATTGCAAGATAAAGTCGTCATTTATAAAAGAAAGCAAGATAAAGTCGTTATTTATAAAAGAAAATGCGTAAACGGTGAGACGTTTGCTTCATTTATTTATCCTATATTTAATCTTCATTTATGAGAGAGATAAACACATGTGATAAATTAATGAGACCCGTTTTAATAAGCAGATCTCCCTAATGTGTCTCATTAATCTCCCACCTTTGTCTATCTCTCACAAATGAACGATGAACAATAAATGGATGTTGATACGTTGAGCAAACCCACACTCACAAAAATATCACTTTATTCCACAATGCACTCTTATTTTTTAAGAAGACTATGCACTCTTATTAATTTTGTTTTACTTAGTAAATCATCGAATCAGTCTCTTACTCTGTAAGTTGCTCTCAAGCATGTCTCCAACTCTGTTAATATTTGAGTAAATTATATTCTCATTTTTCTAAGAGATACTTTAGTTGTACTACTTTGCCCTCTTATATAAAACATACACAATCGTTTTTCCTCTTATGCAATATATATTATAAGGACTACACTTTTCAACCTTAAGAGATGTTTGAATTAGTAAAAAAAAATTATATGTTTGTCGATGAGGTTATAACGAATGAAGTGATATGGTGATAATTTTATGGGTGTGGTGAAGAAGTTGATGATTTTTGGGTAATAAATTTATAAAAAATTAGACTCAATCAAAAAATGTCACAACATTTTTTAATAAGCACAAGTTATGTCAACTCAACATTTTTCTATAATAAAATCCAACCAATGACCAAAAGTGAAGAAATTTGAAATAATAGAGATTGATTAAAAAATAGTGCATGAAAGCAAACAACATCCAAAAACTAATATTTAATATAAAAATAAAGTAAATGACATCCAAAAACTAACTAAACAGTTAATCATTGGGCTCCAGTGGCAAGGAGCTCCTTCCAAGGACGTACCCGGGAATACCGGGTTCGATTCCCATGGGGACAACGCTTGGCCAGTGCGCATGCCTCTACGCATGAGCCGGATTAGTCGCCCACCTTTGGTGGTCGGAAACCGGTGCGAAAGCCAAAAAAAGAAAAAAAGTTCGGATCAAGACTAAACTGCGTTGAAACATCACATTAGTCTTAGAGCGACTATACAAGTGAGATTTACATTAAGTTATCACAAACATTAACACATTAAGTATCTTGGTCATCTCACATATATGTTTCTTAACATCTACGTTTACATCTAATGTACAACTTTAAGTCACAATTGACACATTAACGCATCTCCCTTAAGCGTGAGACTCTCTTCGTTTGAGATCTGGTGACATATCCAATTAACGCATCTACTTTTACATCTAATGCTAAATTAAGTAATAAATTAGAATAAAGTGAACAAATAGTAAATAACATAATTTAGAATAAAGTTATTAAAATAATTTAGAATAAAGTGAATAAAATAATTTGAATACATAATCATAAACAACACGTAGCATGAGTTGACTCACACAGCGTAACTTAACTCACGCAGTACATGTTAACTTAGACAGGAGCAATATGGACATTTACTTTGGGAACGAGCAAAACAGGTTGGGTAAAGAGCAGGATTCCTTATTGTTTACTAAGTTTTTCAAGTCCAAGAGATTGGGCCTAAAGCCCAATAAAGCTTCCGTTTCGATGGGCTTTAGGGCAAAACAAACAGAGTATGATAGCTATAAATACAAGGCATTGCAACCACTGTCTCCTCACAAGCATAGTCTAGTCGCCGATTAGGGTTTCAAGCCACCTCTTATGGCTGAACGACGATCCTTTTCATATATTTCTGTTTATTTTTGTTTGTTTTCATAGTTTCTTTTTTATTTATACGTTTTCTTGTTTAATTGGCATATGATGAAGAAATCTTATCCTACACACCGAATTCACTGTGTGGAATACAACTCCGCTTATTATCTGATGCCTTTTATATTCTTATTCAAAATTGTTTTCATCATTTTGATATTTTTAACTGTTTTCTTTTGTTTGAATTGAAATTTTATTTGAGTAGTTAGTTTGATTTTAATTTGATTTAGTTCAAATAATTTTGTGGTTTGAGGTGTGTACTCTGCTATGATGATTTGCATAATACGTCTGCAAATACGAGATTAATCGATGAGTTCGAAATTGTATGCTCTCGCTGAGTAGAATATGCACATCTCTTGTGATTAACAACTTATTGATTTTCTTATCAGTCTGATGTACTTTCAGAAAGTTGGATCAAATATACATCTTTTCTCTCAAATCTATTTTTGTTTGTATTTTTGTTCAATCAAAGAAATTAAGTTGAATATATACATTTATGTTGTCTTTGTAATTTTTTTTTTGTAATATGCAATTACTGTAATGTCTCGTTTTGATCTCTTATTATAACTTGAGATATTTATTTTCATTTTCTTGTAAAATATCGGTTGATAACACACTTAATCTTTGAAGGTGTTTTCTGTTTTTCAACAGTGTTCTGACCGAATGAGAAAAAATGCATTTTGGAATTAAAAATGGATTGGATACTTGAATTGATTAATCTGAGGTTTTTGATTACTTTTGCATTAGAAGAATGATCCATTGATTTACACGGTGACAAATGCTTTTTGGATCGAATTGAAATCATACAAAATGATAATGTTAAAAGATAAAATGCGCTAAATTGAACTCTTGTTATAATAGCAATATTGATTTTGAATTTTGCTAACCAAGAACAAATTAGCAATTCGAGAACCGGCAAGTAAAAACAGAGAGAAAACACGTCACCATTCCTAACAATAATCAATAACATACAAACACGAAAGGAAGGAATTTTTTTTTAACATATTTTCCAGTGATTGAAGGGTCCTCGTGGTATTTGTAGTTGTTTGCACAAACCGAAATAAGTTAGATAAACTTGTCACCTGAGCCAATAAATTTGTGAATGTTGTAGCGTTTTGCAGAAATACATGAAATGCTTTGCAGCATCCAATCACACTGAAATTGAAGCAAAAATAAGAGCTCATTTTGTGTTTGCAATTGTGAAAAGGTGGAAATTCTTCAAAAAAAAGAAAAAAAGTGGAAAGTGATAGGCCTATCACAATTGACATTGAAAGTGATCTTTATAAATGAAAAAAAAGGTGATAATCACAATACTACTAACCGTTTGCTAAAACAGAGGTAATTCATCAATTCTTCAAAATCTATGGCGGTCTGTGCGTCGACGATGCCGGCAGCGGAGGGAGGAGGTGACGGATGCTGGAAAGTTGAGATGGTGGGTGGGTAGCAAATCTGGCACGGAGAAGACAATGAGGGAAAGCGTTTTTTTTAGGGATACTAGGAATTCAACCCTTTGCGTTTCACGAGTTTGATTATAATACTTATAATATTTTTATAAATGAGAAACTATAAATTGTCATAAGTATAATCACATACAATTCAATGATTGATAAAATTTCTAAGTAATATGATTATGTTAATATTAATTATATTAAAATAGGAGTGTTGTTAAAGATTAAAATAATAGAATTTGTATTGATTCATATGGTAGATTTGTGTAAGAGCGCTGCTATATATAGCGAAAAATATTTCACAAGAATTCCACAAAGTGAAAAAACACACCGACTTTGACTTCTCAACTCGCTCCTTCAAAGAAGTCTTACCCATCCTCCAACCGAACCTGATTCACTCAAATCTCCATCACTTCAACCTCTCTCCCTCCTTTCTCTGATCGTAAACACGAGCTCCTCAGGCTTCAATGACCACCAAAGTGTTCAATTTACCTTGAAATGGTTCGCCGTCGTTAGACGAGCATCCATGAAATGTTAAATAGAAATCCTAGACTACAGGACAAATGAATAGGCAGATGAAATCGCCTTCTTCAAAGAAGATAGTTTGAAAGACAGTAAGAGAAGATGGAAAGGTCTTAAGCTGTGAGATAGCGACGAGTTGTGAAAAATGACTTAATGGTCTTGAAGACACTCAACAAGCATGTGATTTTAGTGGGCACGTCATTCGCGAGATGGTCGTGGTTGTTTTTGTCGCTATATATAGCATTATTCTTTGTGTAAATATTTTAAGAACAATTAATATAGTTTGTGGCAGATCCTATAATAGTTTCTAAGTTTGAAGACATCAAATTATATTTTATCTAATAGCGCAATAGTATAAGAACATTTCTTTTTTGGAATCACAATGCAATAATAGGCTGCTTTGTTTTTTACTTTGATATCTCTTATTCTTTTCTATCAAAGATACAGACGTCCATGCTTGTTGTCAATATTGCTTTTAAGATGTTAGGTCTTTTTTCATCTTTTGATTATGTTCTTTGAAATAAGCTTCGGTTAACATATGGTTTAATCTTTGGCTGTTTTTTTTCTTCTTTTACTTATGTTCTTGTAAATTATGCATCAACTTCTCAATTTTAATCTCTTATATCTTACTTAAGTTCACACATATTCATTGAAAATTCAATTTTTGTGGCGAAAAATTTTCTTTTACGTTCCCTAATTATGTCCCTGATTTGGATTTTCGCATTACATTTTTACTTGCACGGGCTTTATTAAAATGCGCTTATATAATATATTTTGGGTATTATTTGATATTATCAAGTTTGAGGACTATTAAAAATTCTGAATATTATTTATTTATGAAATAAAATAATTTTTGGAAAGAAACTTGTACAATGACACATCATGTTTGAACAACTATATAAATTTGACTTCAAAAAGTAAAAATTTTTACTAACCTTTGTACAATGGATTAAAAAAAAAGCAACCTTTATATAATCCATGCATATTATTATAAGTTTTTATTTAAGTGTTTTTTCTATCATGTGCAAATATATACTTAATTTTTGATTTAAAAGGAAAATACTAATTCATTTATTTTATTTAATAAGTAAACTTTTATTGAATAGTTAAATCATATGATATATTTACTTTAATTAATTTTTTTTTATTGTGTAGAACAGATACATGCCAAAAAAAAATTAAATATATGGTGTGAAGAGTGTGGGAAGAGTACTTCTACATGCCCATTGGAAAGCTACCATGAAAAAAAAATTTAAAATATGTATAGAACTTTCTCTACCCTTGTAATTCAAAATAAACCTTGTTGACACTTAAATAACTCAAAATAAACCTTGTTGACACTTAAATAACTCAAAATACAATCTCCTAAATCTTCCAAGCAACCTAATACCTAAAATAAAATCTCTTAAACCTTCCAAGCAACCTATACCTAAATCTCCTTAGAGAAATGATATTTGTACAACTATTTTTTGACAAATTTTATGACAACTTTTTCTCTCATACTCACATTATGTTTTTACCTTCTCTCTATTGCTTTGGTTTTTGTGTCAACACTTTCTTTTCTTTGTAAAATTTTGGTTGTACTAAAAGTTGTCACATGATTAGTTGTTCAAATAACACAACTTATCTCCTTAATCTAGATGAAATGTAAATATCCACAATAAGGATTAAAGAAAAAAAGGAAGAGTAACTTGAATCCCTATCAACTCTTAGTAACTAATGAAGATTCAAGACATATGAATGGTAATGCATATGGGAAAACTATAATACATAATTGAAGTGGTATCATGCAAGAGTTGCTAGGAGAAAACGATGATGACCCAAAAACCAAAACTTGTACCTTAAATATTTAACACTTGTGAATCACATATTTATATACACAATAGTTAAGGATAGAAAAGAATAGTAGTTCAAGTCCCATAGCAGTAATTAAAAATACTTTTTCATCCATTAGCACCATATGTGAAGTGAAAATTTCACTCTTTTAGCTTGCATAACATAAAAGAATATACAATATTTTTTCCTACAAATGAATATGGTTGTATCAATAACACTATGAATGAAACGCTCAAAGATTGAGTTGAATTTTCATATATAATGTATAGGAATGAGTAGAAAATGAATGTGACATAGGTGGTGGTTATAAAAGGTAAGAGTGAATATGAAAAATTATGCACTGAATTTTTCTATTTTCAAGATTAGATTTGGAGGAATGTTAAGGGATACTACATCCAATTATGTTGGCGTAATTAAAAAGTTGGTGAGTATGATTTTTATAATCTTCTAGGCATATGGACGTTACTTTTAAATGGATTGAATTAATTTTTTTATTGGTTATAGTTTTAAGTTTAGAGATATTATGAGACACACACAGTGGTTTTTATGAGAGATTGTAAATAGTGTATACATAATAATTGAAAATAGAAGGGACCGGAAATAATTTACGGTGTGGATATCCAAAATATTTGTAGTTTTTTTTTTTTGTAAATATGTTTATATTTATTTGTTTCTTTTCCTACTTATTTTTTATCCACCTAATTTATGTTTACTTATATTTATTTATTTTTATAAAGATAAATTGTGAGTAATAAGAAATAAGAATGTGAATGGGAAAAGAAGTTATAAAATTAATGGAGAGTTACCCTTATATTAGAAGTTAGAAAGAAGTACATAGGATTAGAGCTGTCAATTTATGGGGCCTTGACAATTTAGGCCCCAACTCTATTGACATGGGGCCTAAAATATTTCAAGTGAATGAGCCTTTTTTTTTATAAGCCCCAAAATAGTAAGCCCTATATATTAAGGGGGCCTAAAATCGGCCCCATTTCCCTTAATTTGTTTTTTCCAAATTTTTTTCTCAATATTTTTCCTGAATTTTTTTTTTCAACATTTATTTTCAAAATTTCTATTTGACTCATGGTTGACCCTGTGATATTTTTCTATATTTTCTATTCCCGTTTCTGGTGCTTAGAGATTATCTTCCAATGTATTTTGCTTTTTCATTTAATCATGAATCTGAGTACTTAAAATCAGAAGCACTTATTATACCGCTATTCATACTGATGATTGGTTGGATTAAGGTCCTCTTTTTTCCCAATCATGCAATATCTCTTTTCCAAAATGG
>Ga0315914_1004697_pt1 | contig 20314 bp, 8 predicted proteins | sample MpolenodulesMG_FD_203920 | JGI IMG/M metagenome (GOLD analysis project Ga0315914, IMG submission 203920) | Medicago polymorpha root nodule microbial communities from Los Angeles, California, United States - elongated nodules | ecosystem: Host-associated > Plants > Roots > Nodule | place: USA... | reverse complement strand
TTCAGAATAATCAAAAAAAAATTTCAATCAATTCCAAACAAAAAGAAAAACCCACCTAAAAGGAAAATGTGCACTGCAAATTCACATACAAACACTGAAGATATGAAATAAATTTTCTCTAACATTCCTCTGTTGCTAACAAAATCACCAAAAAAGTATGAGTTTAACCTTTTATGCATGGTAGAGTACTCTTAGTTCTGCATTCCTTCATCAATTTCTTCTTCCACATTCTCTAGAATTTGTTTCAGAATATTTTCTTCATCTGCTTCAAGCTTTTGCATACACTGTTCAAAGGCAGATACCAACTCCGGGCTAAATATAGAATCCTCACAAGATTCATTTGCATTCCTAATGTTCATTGAAGAATAGCTTCCAAATTTTGGTGTGACGTAAGATCCAGGAGAGTATATTCCATCTGCAGGAAGCCATTCTGTAAGACTAGCAATGGCTGGAGATTCAACATTTGGTGGAACTCTAAGGGATTCTAGTCTATTTGCTACAGCCTTTCTCTTATTTCCCTTCTCAAGCATTCTTGTTTTATGACTTGGAACCCTTTCCTCATTCTTGTTTAAGCCTACTGGTTGCGTTTTCTTGATGGAAGAATCCGTATCCTGAATATGATTAGTTATATTAGATGTAAATTCAGACACTTGTACATGCATCGGCTCAATGATAAAAGTTTGAACTTATAATCTTAAGGGACGTAGTTTAAAACCCCTCGAAGACAACCAGACTCAACTACCTGTCCATGAATTGTCAGCTCAGTGATAAATAACAGCTTTACCTTGTTAACTTCAAGGGATGACGTTCAAATTCCCTCGGAACCAACCATAAACACGGTTATACTCATTGTGTCACTTTAATAAATAATAATTTCTCCTATTTCCAATTTAAAAAATAAACTAAAAATAAAATGTAATTCAGATACCTGAAGGTCCATTTTGATTACTGAGACATCATCTTCATCTTCATTATTCAACTCACTTTGTTGATCAATTTGTGACTTATTCAACCAAATTCTATTAACAATATCATCATATTCCTCAACTGTGTGAAAACTCCTATTACCTAAATCACTCTTAGATCTCAACTCATCTTTATCTTCAAAACCAGATAAATTCTCCTCACTAAGAGAGTCAACAATATGCTCAGGAAAATGCCAACTTTTGGACCTGTTCTTGTGATCATTCTCAAACTGTTCCCCTCCTTGTATTTCACTTAATGTTGTTGATGGTTCCAACTTTTCATCAATAACTTCAGAACTTTCAGGTTCAATAGCCAGTTTTGAAGTGGTGTTGGAACTTAAGCTCTTAGAATGCAGTTTGTTGGATTTTTTGTTTGATGTGCAGACAAGAGCAAGGTATTGGTCACTAGTGGAGATGATTAGATCTTCCAACAATGGAATACCATTAGCTTTTCTCATTGATCTTTGATTTCTCTCTTCATGGTAACTGATTGATCTGGCTATAATAAGTTTTGAAGAAATGCACCCCATGGTAAGTATTTAAAGAACACTTCACCTGATCACATGGTTGAAAGGAAACATAAACAAAAACAAGGCCTGCAATAATCATTAATAAGACATAGGATACTTACATATTACAATAGGATTCACAAATTGGAAACAAATCCCTTCGAAATTAACAGGTTCCACAGATACTTACAAAGTAGGTAACATTGGTTTTGGAGAATTGATTCTAACTTGAAATTATACCAGTAGTTGATGCCAAACCTCAAGTCTCCACACCTGCAAAAGATACAGAACTATGATCAAAAGAGGGTTTAATGATTCATTGAATACCATAAAGCAGGATGCTTATGGCCTTTGACTTATGGCGATACAAGCTTCATGGTATGAAAATGAAACAAGAAACTATAAGATGAGAGCAAAATATAGCATGGCACTTTTAAGACAAAGACCCTTATTTATTACCTGATGATATAGTATAATTTAGTAACTCATGTAACTAGGGTCAATGATGAACATGCCCTGAAGTTTTCAGACTAAATAATATATTGTGTTGGAACTATGTTTTCTGATTTAGACTAAACAAGTGGAGTTGTTTGATTTTGAAATCTTGGAGTGGTTTGTAAAATTGGAATGACATACACCAATGAGGAGAATTGGTTTTGACCTTCTTTAGTTTAGGACTACAAAATGATTTTGGTGACATCTGTTTCTGCCTTTTCTATGTATATAATTTATAAATTTGTTTATGTTAATTACACAATGCTCAATGTAAACGGCATAATAAACAATCTCAATTCTAATCCGGGTTTTGTGCAAATAAATATTTCGTCCATATAAAAAAGGCTATGGATTGAATTATACTTAATCCTATGCACCAACTTTTCTGCTAACATCAATTGGCCAGGTGGAGGATCATGATAAATAAATAAATAAACAATATGCTTGTGTTATAAGAGTGGAAATATTCTCATTTTTAAATGAGACAGAGATTTTTATTACTAGAATTTTGAGTATATAAAAGTTCGATTATGTCAGAAATTCTAAAAGTATATCTTCATACATATCAAAAAAATTTACCATCAAGACTAGCACAAGTGGTTGATGTGCAATGTATATGTATAATAAACTCTATTAAAGAAAAAATTAATTCAAAGTTTAGACTTTGGAGGTGGTCAGCATAAGGACCAAGGAGGCTATAAGAGGCATGGGTCGGTCCCACTGTTGATTAAATTTTTTTTTTTTTGAGCAAACTATTGATTAAAATTTTAAAGTTTGAAATTAAAAGTTAAGTATCTAAAGTCTGCATTAAACAATGGTACTGTAACCTTTGTAATCTGCCACGTTGAGTAGTGGCCACCATAATGTATTACATCATTGATAAGAAAAAATGAATTGGACAGCAGTGGATGGTCCCTTAGGCCTTAGATAGATGGAGCCCTTGAAGGCTCAAGGAAACTGGTTCCAGTTCATACATGAATTAAGAATGAATAATTATACTATTGACTTTTATGTTGATAATGATATGCCGCAGTTGTTTTGTTAGGCTGTGAAGACACAATTTCAAGACATCAAACATGATACTGACCCCATTCATTTTTTATTAGAAAATAAATACTAACAAATGCTCCAAAGAAACATGTTAAAGAATCAAAGAAACTTTACCTTATAAGTTATGTATTTAATCTTTAAAATTTTTAAAAATGTCATTTAGATAAAATTTCTTTCTTTGGTTTCTTAACTTATGCACACATAAAAAAGTTGTCCATTTTATTGATGTTTTAGAACTTTTTCTTCCCACATATTTACTCTAGGGGATCCCGGAAGTAATATAGTTTAAGGTATTGTTGGCCCCAAATATAGGAATCTTTCTAAAATAAAATATAAAATTTAGTTTTTTTTTTGAATAAATATAATTTTTAGTTTAACGCGAGAGATTTCTACATCGTTATTGTTTTGTTAGTTTATTATCCTTATTTAAGATAAAATATTCTATGAAAATATTCATAAGAAATCTGTCATATAACTCGTGCATGACACGAGTTACCACATATAAATATAAAATTCATTGAAACATCATGGTGTATTTGATATCACATTACGGTTTAAGCATGTTAAAAAAAGAGAGCTGAAAACAGCTGCAATTAAACAAAGTAGCAGCAGAACATGATAATAAGACCAGTGGTTCACAAGACAAAACCATTTGCCAAATTATAGGATTAAGACATGATCAATGCTACCTAGACAATGGTTATCTTACTGGTAAAACATTCCATAATTTTGTAGCTAGCTATATATACATGCCACTATACAAATATCAACTTTCAAAGTAAAAATTCCCCTTAACAATCTATACTAACTGCAGGTTTTATTTAAGTATTGAATTATCATTTTCTTGTTTACACATTATAGATACAACACATACACATTTATTGTATAACATAAATATTTGCAAGCAGCATATTTAATAAATTGTCACATAGCTTTGTGAATTGAAACTGATTTGGTCAGTGATCACTGGCAGCCACCAGGTGCAAAGCCAACCCTGGAATTGGCAACATCATAAGCCACCTTAACTGTTTGTTGTTGATAATTCCCAATAATGGCAATGGAATTACTCAAAGAAGAACCAGCCATTGCCAAACAAGTAATTCCCATCTCAAGTTCTACAAGGCTATTGTGACCCTTAAGTTGTAAGTCAGCACCCCCTTTAAAAATTATCCGAATGTCCGGCGCTACTTCTGAAATTCCTGCAAGACTACCCTTAAAACAAGTATCCAATAGAGAAATTCCTGGTGCCTGTTGATACTTCTTGGACAAGATCGTCACATAAGCATTTTTCAGTGCTGTATAAACAGGCGTAGGTAACCTTGTGATAACTGTTCCAGAATCAATGATAGTAGGAACCTTATAACTTGATGCTGCAACTCCTAAAGGTCTTCCTGCCACGGTGATTGATTCCAAATCTATAAAATATAAGCTAGGATTGTTTGGATTCTTAAGCAAAGGAGTGAACTTGTACGATGAAGACAGTGTCAATGATGAGGCTCCAATGGATAAGAAACCTTCCTTGGGAGAGTTTGGTGTAGAAAATGATGTAGGAAGACAATAGGAAAAGGCGTTTCCATATTTTCCAGACAATTGTGAAAGCATCGAGAGTTCATTGTTGGCTAGACCGATTATACCGTCCGTCCTTCCAAACAAACCTTGATTATCCTGTCCACATCCATATACAAAACTTGATAGTGTCTGTGATGGTGTTAAGGTTAATACATCTTGACTCAAGTAACCAAGTGAGAAAGACGAATCACCATAGCTTGCTTTGTAGACACAAGCATTAGATTGTTTTGAACAAGTTGGTTCATTGAGTGTGGCAGATTTGAGAGAGGAACATTGAGAGGATGAACATGGTATGGTTTTATAGGTCTTTGATGAGGAAGGGTTGAAAACTGGATCTTCTTGTATATGACAGTATATAGTACAAGGTTGACATTGGAGCCAGGAAAAGGAACTACCAGTGTCTACAATCATGGTATAGTACTTTGTAGGGCTACCAAGTCCCATTTTCACATAGTAATTGCCTGAACCCATTGATAAACCTGATTTCAATGGTATGCTGGCAAGTTTTGGACCTACCTTCTTGGAAGAGGCATTAGCATCAGATTTATTGGCTAATCTCGATTGAAAATACTTGACGCGTTCTTCGTCTTTCGCAAACATGTAAGCAAATAATAATGATGTGGAATTTGGAGAAGATTTGAGACTTGTCATATGATACAATTTGAGCTGCATGTCAGGTTGCTTGTGCTTTAATCCACTATCTGCAGAATGAACTGTTTACAAGTTTAGTATATAAAATTGGTTGAGCAAAATTCAGAATTTAACCATTCTTATATTGAAAATGAATCTCAAAAAATTGGTTTATTTAATTAGGTATTACACTTGGTAGGTGATGATGTTCTTGTGAATTAAAGAAAATTAAAAACTGCTACGGAAGTACATAGGTATATTGAGTTGATTAAGAGGAAGCTTCTGCTTTCTTATATTAAGAATCAGCTAGCAAGTTTTTGATATACATACCTTTAAGAGAAGATGCTATTGCAAGATGTGCAGAGAAAAATAGAAACCAAAAGAGACTCATCTTGTACACTGCTTGGACAAGTCTGCAGATTGGTCAGTGGTTAGTTTCTTACTCTTAGCAGATATATGGTAGCTCTACTTGTAAACAAACCGACACTATTCAAATTTGCAAAAATTAGGTAAGGATGAAATCATTGTCAATAAAGTGACACTAATGATCATTTTATAAATGTTTCCGAAGGGATTTGAACTTTGTCCCTTAAGGTTACAAGAACAAACTCTTACTACTGAAACTATTAAAAATGTGTATAAAAAAAATACTCACTCTATCCCAGTATAACTGACTTATTTGCAAAAAAAAAAATATTCCCAAAATGACTGACCCATTTGAAATTTATGTTCAACATTAATTATTTTTTGCCAATTGTACGCTCTAAGTAATACACCAATGTATGATAAGGGTATTTTAGTATAAGTCCTCTCCTCTATTTCGTTATAGATTTTTCTTAATTAGTGCGAATTGGTCAATTAGTTCATTTACTTTGTGATGGAGGGATTAGTTTAGTATGGGGCCAAATGTCAAATGAGTTCCCTTCATTTGCTTCATTTGGTAGCGAATGCTTTAAATACCCTTGAACCTATTTCATCCTCAACTGACCCAAGAAGCTTACATAACACACGAATTGTGATAGGGTAGTTAGCTGAATGGTCCATTGTGATTTGTGACCCTCTTGTATAATCTACCTTGAATAGACTATGGTTGTTACAACAACATTTTTAATACTCAAACCTACACATCCTTTGGCAATAATAGCATCATTAATCACATAATCCAACCACACAAAGGTGAATAAAAAGGGCAAAGGGAAGAGTGACTACACTTGCCAAATATTAATTTAACAGTCACCTTTGAGCAGCTGTTGTGCTTTTCTGGCACATTGGTGAATAAGGAAACGAATGAACTAGCCATAAATGTGACAAACTTATTCTGCTACATTACTGTATCATAATATGTACTTGTTGGCATGAGAATTATGTCACGGCAAGTTCTGTGGTAGGTGGTCCACTGCCGATCAGTACTCGAAAATTACTTAAAACTCTAACAATGATTGATGACACTTTTAGAAGCAAAAGTTCAAGAACCTTCTCGTTCCTAATGATAAGATGGTGACCTGATCGATGTCAGTTCGACAAAAACAATGAATGAGTTAGTGTTTAAAATGCACATATTCGTTTTTTTTGTCAAACTTGCTCCGATCAAGTCACCATCTCAGCAACAAGAACGAGAAGAATTGTGCAGTTCTACTTTTGAAAGGCGACTTTTGTTGTCTTTGGAATTTCAAACTATTTTCAAGTATGAGTCCATGGTGAACCCACATATCAAAATAGTTCATATAATTTGCCTTATGTAACGTAAATGCATCATACCTGAACAAAATCAAGTGCAGCACCAGTGATATTAGTTAATACTCTTTTCCATCTAATATTATTTGTCATGTGATGCATGCATTTAATAAAAGATTAATTATACTAACTTTTAAGAAAAAATTAATCTTTTTGTAGTAAGAGTTGGGGAGAATGACTTTCATGCATATTAGTAAGCTGAGATACCACTAAACCATAGTACTATTGAAATTAAGTATTTAATTTATTGATATTGTAAAGTGATAAATATTTTTGCAGGAAGTACCTTTAACAAGTCTAATCACAATTACTTATTCACATGGGTATGAGTTGAGTGATGAAATTGGCTTTGGTGTTCATCTCAGAAAACAGATGACAAAGACATGTAACTGTAATGTGCACTATCATATACTATTAATCAATTAAGAAGCTTTGCATAGCTATCAGTAGCTAGATTAAGCACAATAGTGCTTCCTTTGATTGTAAAGCAGCAACCTCATCTTTTTCCCTGCTATCCCTTCTGGGCATAAGATCAGATATATTTCCAGCCTGTTAGTTCCAGTGTCACATTTTATTAATGCTTTTATTAAAAAGAATCACCAAAATATATCATCCAAAAACAGATGGGTAAAGTAAAGGTTTTTAATCTTTATTGGGGAAGAACTGGTAATCTATCTAAACATTTGTACTATCGATTTTATTCAAGTAGAGTCAGAAAGAGTAAAATATGCAAGTAGAGTGGGTAATTCCACCAAATCACAACTTATTTAATGTACTAAATGATGTCTTACTGTAAAAGAGAGTACACTGACACTTGGAATTAATAGTATGTGTTTTGAAAACTGAGTTTTTTTACTGTCATCTTCCCTTAACTACTTGAGAAACAAATAACAACACAGTTTAACCAAAAAAAAAAAAAAAATACTTGGCGCAATTTCATTCAGTGTATTTGAGTTGGTCACTTTTGTTTGTGTACATTCAAAATCAAACATAGTTAAAAAAACAAAGTTTACTTAAAATCAAACATAGTTCCAAATATGGTCGTAGAAATTTTTTAATCAAACGGAGTTTCATATTGACGTAAAGTTTAGGGTTGAGTTTTGTATCTATGAACACATATAATTCAATAAAGGCATCCGCTTTCAAAAGTCGGAGTTTGTTGCATGTATTAGTTTTAGAAATACTAGTGTTTAGATACCGACAGTCCAACAAACTATAATACATTTGATGAGTCATTCACAATTTCACAATCTAAATTAATTTATAACACATGCATGATTTAATCTGAGACAAATATATGACTGTCAGAACCAACTAGATACATTCATTAATTACTTCAAAATACAGTAATATAATACAAAAACAAATACAGTATGGAAGATTGGTAGTGTACCCAAAAATTATGTCAGATGAAACATGAATACTTCAAAATCACAACGAATATTGAAAATTTCAAATCATGAAGGATAAAACTATGAATCCTTAATATAATATATCATACATATTTTACACTGTCATGTTCATATTATCAAAACTGTTGTAATGGAAGAAATTGAGATAATGTGAACGGAGAGGATTCATTCCAATATTTGATTGATACATAGTATGAATCTTATGTTGGTACAAGGCCAGGAAAACACTGTAAGAAGGGTCAAGAGACAACTGAAATAACTGAAATTAAGTGATAGAAACACCACAGGCAGCATTTACCGCCTAAATGCATTGCCTTCACCTCCAGATCTGCCTTGAGAATAATGGGTCCGCCGTCGGACACTCTCGGCTATTGACGAGCTCCCGCCTTCTGCAGCACCATATATACTTTTTTGAGCAGTATCCAAGAAATTCTTCCCACAAGAACTAGTGTTCTGGATTGCTTCCTGTGCATCAGTCTCCTCAGCTTTCTTTATACGTTTCCATCTCTCCCCTTCATGTAACTCAGCAGCAAGTTGCATCTGCCTAAGTTTAGCAGCCCTCTCTTCTTCTGAAAGCTTAGGAGCCACATTTCTCCGCTTATAGTGTGATTCACGTCCGAGTGAATTAGCAGAAGATCTAGTAGAGCTTGGTTCTCGAAAGCTACCGTTCCCCCTTTTAGAGACATCAAAATTGGACTGACCTTCTGGAGCATATCTTCCTGACTTTGGCTTATTATCATTTCTGTCATCAAAATCTTCTTTATAGTCTTTTCCTTTGCTTTGACTCTGGTGATGACTGGGTGATCTTTCTCTGTATTTTTTGTCTTCATATTGATTCTTCCTTCTGTTATCAGCATCTTCTCTATAGTCTTTGACTTTGCTTTGACTCCGGTGGTGACTGGGAGATCTTTCTTTGTATTTTCCATCTTCATAGTGATTTTTCCTTCTCTTCCTTTCTCCTTCACTTGATTCATTCTCTGAATCTGATCGAGCCTTGTGACGCTTCTTGTCAAGGTCTTCATCAATGGTCCTTCTTTTTCTCCTTTCAGCAATGTCATCTTCGGAATCTGATTGAGCCTTGCGACGCTTCTTGTCGAGGTCTTCATCACTGATCCTATTTTTTCTCATTTCTGCAATGTCATCTTCAGAATCTAATCGAGCCTTGCGACGCTTCTTGTCAAGGTCTTCATCACTCGTCCTTCTTTTTCTCCTTTCGGTAATGCCGTCTTCGGAATCTGATTGAGCCTTGTGACGCTTCTTGTCAAGGTCTTCATCACTGGTCCTTCTTTTTCTCCTTTCAGCAATGTCATCTTCTGAATCAGACTGTGTTTTATGCTTTGATTTACTGGATCGATGCTTCTTTTTTTCCTTCTTCCTGTGATCTTTCTTCTTGTGTTCCTTACCTTCAACCTGACATTGTTAACAAAGATATTAGAAACAACATCAAACACGGCATCTTGGTGAAAGTAAACCAAAACAGTTGTTTTTGTCATCCTGATTAGTAAATGCAATTTAAAGTTTTTTAAAATGCAAGCAGTGAATTACAAATAAAAGCCCAACACAGGAGTATTTCTAAGCAACATAATTTCATAGTTATACACTATATAATTCAGCATGAATAAGAATAGTAGCCACAAATAGCATGACCACTCCTTAGGAGGCCGTAATGGACATGGGGCTGCACGGCATGGATGGTCCTAAACAGAAGTTGAAGTAAACGAGGAGGTTAGGAGATATCACAGAAATCGTGAGTGTTGAGAAATATATTTATAGCAGCAGAATGGTGTTTAAAATCAAATCAGAATCTATGAAGCACAGACACCCATAGGACTAGGCGTGTCGCGGTGTCCGACACGCGTCGGTGTCCGACACTTCTATGACACTCGTACGATACGTGTCGAACCGGTGTCCTAAATAATTGATTTTTTCTTTACTTCGACACTCATACGAGCCGTGTTGGACAAGACAAATATCTAAAACTTCTTTTTTTTCTCTCTTGCTTCCGCACACCATAGATACAAGAGTTACATATGTTTTGAGAAATGTTGATCAATTAAGAGTTATAGACATTATAGTTGATTATATCATTTTTAGCTTTTTTTATAGTAGATGAATAAATAAAAGTTAAATACTATGATATCTTGTTGTAGAACTTTTTCTAATGACATAAATTGCTCAAGTTAAATGTTTATATATGTATTTTAATTTTCATTTTAGACCGTCTTAAAATAAATTAACATATATGTAACGGTGTCAGTGTCCTATATTTTTTACATTAGCGGTATCGACGTGTCCGTGTCGAAGTCCATGTTTCATAGATCAGAATGTTTTGGGAAATTCCTACAATGTTATGGTCTAACTTAAACATAGCTGATGTCCAATAACAAGGCTCCCATGCAACTAGATGGAAAATAAAATCGAATCAGAAGGCTTATGGCAGCAGAGTGTATTGGAAATTCCTTAGTTACAAGGTTTTGGTTGGTCAGAACAGTTTCTTCAATTCGTTCCACAATCCAATATTACATCCCCAGCAAATAAGAGCAAAAGGTACCTACACCAGCAAGTTCTAACAATTTACAAGTGTGACGTCAAAGTTAAAATACGACCCCTGTAATTCCTCTTACCCAATTTAAGAAATCTGGTTCACACACACGAGTGTGCTGGTTTGACTTTAGTCAAGTGTAAAAACTAGTCAATTACATAAACCAACAAAGATCAACAAAGGAATATTGAGTTTTCTGAGCGCCCAAGTTAAACAGTATCTATCTACACGAGTAGTCTAGTTAAGTTAATTAAAGATCTAGCTCTATCGAAAACTGACAGAACAAATGTCCATGTGATATAATTTCATAAAACTTTGAACTCTTTGTATCTCATTTCCTCACAAGTATTGTATTATAAATGAGAGAAAATTAGAGAAAGTGGGTAAAAAGATGCTATTGATTATTATCAAACATTCAAACTGCATTCAAGACCTGGCATAAGGCTGACCCAATATTCAATCAACCAAAGCTAAACTACGAACCGAAATTCAATAGTAACCAAGCGTACTGGTTTGAGTTTAGTCATCAAGAGTAATAATTAGTCAATTACCTAAACCAACAAAGATCAACAAAGGAATATCAAGTTTTCTGTGCGCCCAAGTTAAACAGTATCTATCTACACAAGGAGTCTAGATAAGTTAATTAAAGAATAGTAATTCATGCCTTGCAATTCTCTCACTCTCGATCAAAAACTGACAGAACAAATGTCCAACTAATATAATCTCATAAACCCTTGAACTCTTCGTATCTCATTTCCTCATAGTGTTGTGTTATAAATGCGAAAAAATTAGAGAAGGCAGGTAAAAAATACTATTGATTATGATCAAGCATTCAAACCGCAGTCAAGACCATGCATAAGGCAAACCCAATACCCAATCAACCAAAGCTAAACTATGAACTGAAATACAATAGTAACCAAGCAAAAATGCACAACTATAAAGAATGCTAATATTTACAAATCCAAAAGAAAAAAAGGCTTACCGATTTTCTGATCATGGCCATCTTGACAGGATTGTTTTTAATCTTCGCAAGCGCTTCCTGCTCGCGTTGGCGAATCATAAGCAAGGGATCAGAATGAAGTTTCCTCCAAGAATCATTAGCAGATTGAGGCTTCTCCTCAAATAAAGCTCCAGGAACACTTGCCTCCTGCTAAACCACAAACCATAAATCAATTCACAAGTAACAAAACAACCCTAAATTCAAATTCAATCAATAACAATAAAAAAGAAAAAACAAACTTTAACTAAAAAAACAGAAGAAGAAAAAAATCATGGGTAAGATCAGATAAACAAGTTACCTTAGAAGCAGAAGCGGAAGGTGCATCGGTTGGATCGGATTTAGGCAAAGCTTCAAGTGCCTTGAAACCTTCAGATGTTTTACCAACGGATAATCCCGAATCGTATAAAAACTCCAACCTCTCCTGGTGACTGCAATCAAATCAAATAAAATCAAAGTCAGTAAAATATTCATGATTTCAAGTGAAAAACCCTAACCCTAAAAATCAATTTGGGAATTTTCCAATAAAAATTAATCAAAATTGAGAATTGAATTGGGGAAAGAGTAATTACGGAACGAGGCCAGCTTTTTCCTGAAGAAGACGAAACTCGCTACGTTCACGTTCTTCTTGAATCTGTTTACGAAGTTCATCGAGTTTTTTCTCTTCGGCGCTATGTTTTTGTTCGGCTTTCCAAACATTTTCAATGTTCCGAAGACTTCCCGTGTGCCAACCCTTCTTGTTCAAAAATTTCATACCCATTTTGACGATGGATTTTTGGTTTCAGCAACAAAGACAGCACTGTTTCTTCTTCGTAGCTTACAACTTGGGAAGAAATACAGAGAACGAGAAAGAGATATGCAATTAATGAACCGCGCTTTTGCGGTTTTCTATATGTGTTCGGTCCAAATGGGTCGGGTTTTCTATAGGTGTACTTTGCTTTAAACTTAGTAAAGTAAATTTGTTTAATATTTGTATTTATTTTAAGATAAATTTTTCTCTAATTATAAAATTTAATGACTTCCAAAACTTTATTTATTACCCCATTTTAATCATTTGATAGGTCGTTAAAATTACTCCCTCCGTCCCAAATTATAAGAAAAAAAGATCACACTTATTAACAAAACTAAAACATAAGAATTTGGAGTATAATTTTTTGTGTTTTCTTTGGAAAAAGTTTCATAGAAAGACGTAAAAACAATTTTCATTGGCTATTGTTTATGAAAAAATGAAAAAAAGAGAAAATTGAATGTAATTTGTATTAATTTTATGAGAATAAACAAAAGTTTTTCTTGAAAAAGAGATTTTTTTTTAAAAAAACAAGATTAAATAGGATAAAAATTTATCTTTTTTACTTATATTTTGGGACAAAGAAAATGAATTTTTGTGCTTATATTATAGGACGGGGGAGTATATCTTTTTTTTTCTTCTTTTGTTTCAACATCTCCCTATTATTTCTCTCTTTAAAAACTACTCCAATTAAAACAAACTTAAATAAACTCAGTCAAATTAAACAAACTTACTCCGATCATAATAAATTTTCATATAATAACTCACTTTCCAAAATAAATTTCCCATAATAACTCATTTTCCACTTTTAAATATTTAGAATGAAAAACAATCTCCAATAAAAATTGATAATCTATAATATAATTACGAAACTTAATTTTTTTTTTAAGGAATTATGAAACTTAAAAGTCAACAAAAACACACATATGTCATAATCTAATCATTTGACGCCTCGACATTTTTTTACTCTTGTGTCTTTTTGTAATAAAAATCTTTTTAATTGTAACCAAACAAACTTTAAAAAATTATTTTTATTACGATAAACAAGCAAAAAAAATACATTCTGTTTTTTCTATAAAATCACTAAAGTAAATAATTTTTAAATTATTGAATGTCAAAATCACATGTATTATGATATGTAATAAATAGACCTTATGAAATCGTTTGTTGTAACTTTTTTAAGGAACAAAATCAATTTTTTACCTCTAAAAAAAACACTTTAAAAGGTATTGTATGAAGTTTAAAATGTGTGCATTTTTAAAAGGTAAACTTAGCCTATTAGTGTAAACTCAGATGATTTTAACCGATTTACCGAGTTTACTGTAAGTGATTTTAACAAATTACATGATGTTTAATCACAACGAAATAATCAAAACATAGCGTCAGCCGTCAGGTGCTAGAGAAGGAAGTTCGGGCGCTTGGTTTGCTTGTGCAAATCACATTAATGAAATCAAAAGTATCTTGAAAGGATTCTCTATCACCCAATATGCTTATTGGTGAGGGCAAATCGAACTCAACGGTAAGTATGAAAACACACACTTTAGTTTTACATACATTATCCATCATCTTTTTCATTAATCAACTATTGCAGCCTCTACCCCCAACAACAAGATAAACATGTTAACTCGGTTTTGAGTCCGATTTCGGCAAAAAAAAACGTTTCTTTTTTTTTACAAAAACAAAACGATATTCATTCATTCAAATCGATAGAGTACATCAGATACAAACATCGCTAAAAACGTAAAGGATGAATCTACGAACAAACTCACAACACCCAAGTTAATAGCATACAACGGCAAAATACATATAGAGAATATGATAAAATTCAAGTCACCGAAATACCCATGTTTCCGGGTTTGTAACGTTGACACTCAAATCATTGGTTGAATTTGTAATTGACTGATGCCGATCTTTCAATAGGAACTAAACGAACACCGCGACAAGACGCGAAATCAAACACCGCACAAGACAACGAACAACACAATGTCGCACTTAGACAATGAAATCACAAAAAAAAACACAAAAGAAAAAACTTGATATATGTGAAAATCACTTATTTAAATTGAAAGAAAAGGGGAAAAAGATGCAGAGGAGGTGATTTTTGGTCAAAAAATAACCATCATAAAATTTTCTTTATTGTCGTTATTGTTATGAAAATAAGTAAATAGAGACAATAATAAAGAGAAGGAGAAGAAGAGAGAATATGGAGAAATATTTTTATCCACCAATGTGTATCTCAATGTTACAAATGAGCTCTATTTATAGGGAAATAGAGTAGCTTATGAACTAAGCTCAATAACCTAGCAGTATGGCCCACTAACACATTTGCTATTTGAACATCCCCTATTAATATTTATAACACTCCCCATTGGATGTCCATTGAGGATACGCCTCATTAAAACCTTACTAAAATAAAATCATGTGGGAAAAAATTCCAGTGAAGGAAAAAGAGTACAATATCCTTTTGAGTGTGATAATCTGCCTCGTTAAAACCTTACCAGGAAAACCCAATGGGATAAAACCATGGTTAAGGGAAAAAGAGTGCATAACACATTTATGTCTCCCCCTCGTAAAGACAATCATATATGAGACGAAGAAAGTCAAATAATATTTGTTCTAGTTGCTCCAAAGTTTTTACTTGCAACGGTTTTGTTGAAAGATCTGATTTATCTTCATAGTCTTCTTCAAATTCGCAGTACTTGAGAAGTTTCTTCATATTGATTTGTTACAAGAACCCCTTTAAGAAATCCACAATATTCTTATATTTGTAAAATCATCATCCTTAATGAAAGAACATTCTCCACTTTCTTGATTCTGTTGTTTCTTTAAGATACAAAACATATGCTTAACTTTGTTCCGATGCCTGTATTTACTATTAGTGACAAAAACAAAATACCACAATACGTATAATTAGCAAAATACACAATGTCCTCGTTTGAACTAAGATATGGTACTTTGAGACCAATTCAAGTTGTTTATCATTTTCTTGAGAACATTATCTACACTAACATCAAGTGACATCACAATCATTCTAGTATAAAATCAACTAGATTTGTCCATATCAAATTATTTTAATACATTTTCTATATAAGTTTCTTGATGCACAAAATCTTATTTAAATAATAAATTTGCAAATCCAGACCAACTTTGCGCATGAAACATTTTTAATTTAAAATCTTTCTATAATCAATATTTTAGAATTTCTTCTAGAGGTCTAGTAATATGTATGCCCTTCATCATAAAATTGATTATAACAAATTCATTTTTAAATCTTTAAAATGGACATATGATGTCATTTCTTCAATATCTCACAAAAATTAACTCCTTCAAAGAGTTTCATATACTTATCACTATCACACGAGTCATACAAATATATTGAAACACATCTTTATAAAAATTAAGCTTTTCATGTGCTACTAAACTTAACCAAGCAAGAAAAGTTCTTGAATTCACTTCAAGTGAATATGTCTCATAAACATAAATGTTAGACAAATATCAACTCACTTCCGATGAACATATCAAACTCTACATGTATGTATTTTATCAATGCAATTCTCTTTCGCGCGAAAAGTCATATATATCTAATTAACTTCACAGCTTCAAGTGCGCAAATTACAAGTCCAAAAAGTTTAGCTTTGCAAAGCGTGTTTGATTTCACTAGAATTGTCTCTTTTCATTTATAGATATTTTCTTTATCTATAATCTTTTTATAGATTTTCAATTCATCATCCTTATTATCACTTATCACATATAGCGCTATAGAAAAACATCGTCAACGTTGACTTTCATTTTGGTTCCATCTCGTTCCATTCATGACATAATTTATCGAGATCTCTTTCTTTTTCGTAACTTTCAAGTACCTGGTCAATTCTTCTGGAACTTAAAAATCAATTATGTCATACGACTCTTTTAGAGTTTACACATCCTCATTTGGGTTATCTTTTCTTTTAGCTCCTTTTATTGTTCAAGGATTCTTATACTTGGAACTGATTGGTCTACCACGCTTCATGCATGGTTGAGGCTCATTTGCAATATTATATTATCCGTATGGGACATCTATTTTGTTTGGAGCATTAGCAGCTGCTATTTTAATTTCTTAACTTTGCAAATGAGTTATATCTTGAGGATCAAGAAGAGACAATAATATTTCTTTCAAATAATTTATTTGAACTTCAGGTTCACATTTTCCAGCCGCTTATTATCTCCCCCTAATATTGGGAAAACTAATTCATCAATTGATAATCAGCTTACTGGGCTGTAAACAAGTTGGCTCAATATAATTTATAATAGATGAAGATTCATTTCAATAGATTTTCCCAATATTCTTTCAAGATCTATCTACGTGCATTATATTGGAGCAATTGTGCTATACACAACACATCCAAAAATTTACTTAGATGAGAAATAATAAGTTGTTGATCTAAAATAAATTATAAATTAAGGGGAGGGCTTACATGTAACAACTTGTTGGCTTGACGCGAAACAATATCTTAACATACAAGAATACATTTTCCCAAAGTAGAATTTAGAAGTTATGCTCTCATAAGTATTATTCATACAATTAACTTTAGACGTCTAAAGAATGGATCTTCAAGTCCATTTTTACGAGCATATGCTAGCAGTTGTTCAATATCAATTTTAATTGACAAATGATACTTATCAAATGCTTTCGTAAGATTTCAGAAAATAAACTCTCTGTCATAATCTCACAAAGTTCTGGTTTGTGAGTTGACAATAACCATACATGTCATTTAGTTGATTCACACTTTCGGTGTATTGATTCGCAAATACCACCTCATACGCATTTACATATATTGAGAGACTAAAATCATCAATTCTACTTCTTTGAAAGAAAAAAAATTAAGACAAAGAAATTATTTGATTGAAGAATCTACAGGCTCTTCAACACAAATCCATCAAAATTTAAGTATTTTTGCATCATAATGAATCCGGGATAACCCAACCGGTCTTGCCAACGACAAACTTAATATGATATGTAAACTTCTGGTTTACAATAATATGTGCTTCCATTGCACTAATATAAGTGTAGTACAAATCAGAAAAAATAACTTTTCCACAACACTTATTTTCTCCAAATTATATCTTGTAATTTAGTTATATTTAATTTTTTTTTTTCAATATGATATCCATTTAGATGAATATCTTAAAATTCAATAAAATTTTATAAGAATGCAAACTTAATTTGTAACTTTGTTCCTCCATGTAATATGCAATAGCTCTTCAGAAGCCTTCATTAATCATGTAGTTCATGGGGAACTATATCATAAATGACCAAAATAAATTATTATTTGAGCAATCCTTCAAGGATTGTTTAATACACTCAAAATGAGCATTTGAAACATTATTTGTAAACTCCTGGTTTACAATATTATGTGTTTTATTTGTTCTTATCCATTTGAAACAATAATGAACAAAAAAAATTATATCCAAGTGAAATAATATAATAAATATTTTAAAGACTTGATTTATCTCTTGTATTACCGTAGATAAGAAGAGCTAGACACAAAATTTCTCCATGAAATAAAACTTTGTAAATCATATGTATTTTTCAAATGAATAATTACGCAACACAAATTATCAATAAGATATATTTTCAAAGTTTGACATAAGAAAATATGGATATCTCTCATGTAATATTTACGAGATAAAAATCTTGTGGAATAAGAAAGAAGAAGCTCATAATCAAAAGCATAGAAGTTTAAAATATTACCTCATAAGAAAAATTATATGATCAAATAATGAAATAAAATAATTTTTTTGGTCAAATACTAATTTTCAAACTCATCTAAGTTCATACTAGTGAAACTTTGCATTGTATCATATCAATAGTAATATCTACTAAATCAACTACCATAACCATTTGGTTATATAAAACAAATAGAATGAATCATCCACTTCTGGGAATGATGTTCAATTTATGATGTGACCTTTCACTATTTTATGGTGAATCGGTGATCCAAATTCCAATTTAAATCTCACGATGAGGTAACAAACTTTTCTTATTTTATGGCATTTAATTACATGCTAATCAAACAAAATTATTAACACTAAAAGCAAAAAAAAACAGAACTGATGTGAGTCATATGACAATCAATATCTTTTTTTTTTTAAGTACGAAAATATCATATCATTTAAATTAGGCAACAAATCAAGTAATAAAGTAATATATTCTTAGGAACAAATTACGAATAACATACGTTTCAAATTAGGAGTAATATACATTTCAAATTAGGTAACAAATTATTCATGAACTAATCTCTTGTTAATTTGTTTCGTTTTCAATGAAGAATCCATGCTAATTTCACATCGCGGATGGAATGAATTCAAACAGTACAAATTAGTTCTCCAAGAACTATATAATAACATCCCTTCAAAAAAAAAAAAGAGAACTATATAATAACATCTAATTGAATTTTCAGAAATTCAAGGTAAACAAACATGAGTTTTAAGTTCTTGAGAATTATACACATTTAAATCAACTGTTTGATAAAAAGTTTTTAAGTTCTTCAGGAACTATAAATAATCAAATCAATTTTTCAGATATGCATATTGAATTCTTGAGGAATTCATGAAGAATAAAAATAGTTTTTTTTTAAGTTAATCAAGAACTATATACTAAATTAAATCTTGATAAAAATAAAATAAATCTAATCAATTCATTTATGCAATCCTTTATCAATGAATTCATCAGTTTTTTTTTTTTTTTTTTTATGTTTTTCAGCAAATAGTTGAATTCTTCAGGAATTCATTAGGAAATTTTATTTGTGCAATCATTCAGATGCATTGCTTTATTTATGCAATCCTTCACGGATGCATTACAGTTGAATTCTTCAAGAATTCATTACAAAAGATTGAGTTTTTATAAGCAATCCTTCAAGGATGCATTTCTTTTTTTTAATATAATATTGTTCTTCCAAGAATTTGAGGAAAAATTGAATTTTTAAGCTCTTTAGAGAAACTATACACAGTCAGATCAATATTTTATGCAATCCTTCGTTGATGCATCATCATTATTGAATTCTTCGAAAATTCATGGAGAATAAAAATTGATTTTTTAAGTTCTTCGAGAACTATATAACTGATCCAATCAATTATTTGTACGATCCTTCAGGGATATATCAATACCGAATCCTTGGAATGAATAAAATGGAGTTTTTTAAGTTCCTTTTTTTTTTAATATAACATAGTTCTTCAAGAATTATATTATAGATGTGATCAATCTCGTATGCAATCCTTCAGGGGTGCATGATTGTTGAATTAGAAATAGGGAAAAACCATATAATTTACATAATAACAATTATAACAATTATGTGTATCTATAAGACACTGATTCCAATTGATGAAATTTGCAACAGCAACCTATAATCATCGATACAAAATGACAAAGTAAAATACCGATATAAAAACACAAACGATTATAACCTTATATAAATTCATAACAACAATTAAACAGGCCCATTTGAAAAATTAGAGGAGCAATCACGTATATACCAAGAGAGAGAACAACAATTCATAGTAACAATTAACAGATTAGATATCATGATTATCATAACATTGAATACCAAAAGAAAACAAAAAAAAAAAACAATTTTTAATGATCCCA
>Ga0315914_1004695_pt1 | contig 20318 bp, 12 predicted proteins | sample MpolenodulesMG_FD_203920 | JGI IMG/M metagenome (GOLD analysis project Ga0315914, IMG submission 203920) | Medicago polymorpha root nodule microbial communities from Los Angeles, California, United States - elongated nodules | ecosystem: Host-associated > Plants > Roots > Nodule | place: USA... | reverse complement strand
TTTAACTTAAATCATGTTTTAAAAAATGGCACAGATGGGAGTTGAACTCGTGACCCTCCTATTAAGAAACAACTTCCTAACCACTGAAGCGCTTGTTCATTTTGTATTTGATTTGCTTTTAATAAGATACATCAAACAAATTTTTTGATAAGATTATAGCTGTCAAAATATTGAATACTGTACAAAATAAATACCCATCAATTATTATTTTTTAGTTGATAAAAACGCCTCACAAAATTACCGTTTAATACTTTTCAAAGCAAATACCTATCAATTTTTTTTTTATCTTTTTTATAAAAAATAACTCACAATATTAACGGACAAAAACATAGACATATATAATTATAAAGCTTCCCTAAAAAAATATAATTATAAAGCTCAAATATTTTATTTAAAGTTCGTGAATAATTACTCTTCGCTTTTTATTATCACATGAATAATTAGTCTATGAAATTATGTTTGTTGGATATTTATTTTTATTTTAAATATGTTATTATTTTAGTTTTTGGAGTAATCGAGTCACCGGTTCAATCTGATTTAATATTATTAAATATCTATACAAATTTAATCTAAACACCAAGTTATCTAACCGAGTCATCCGATTTAATTCGATTCTGTCATGCGGTTCAACTAATGACCCGATGGTTCGACCATCGACTCAGTGCCTCTGCCGAGTCGATGACCGAGCCGAGTTTTAAAACTATGCATACCAATGTGCGTTAGTTTGTGTCAATGAGAAGACTTGATCATCCGGGAAGGAATCATCTAAAGGCAGCTCATCCCCATCGGGCTCTCTAAGGCGAGACAAGTGATCAACCACAACATTTTCATTACCTTTTTTATCTTTTATTTCAAGGTCAAATTCTTGGTGGAGCAAAATCCATTGGATCAATCTCGGTTTGGCATCTTTTTTGTTTAACAAATATTTTATTGCCGAGTGATCTGTGTATACAATGATTTTTGATCCTACCAAGTATTGCCTAAATTTGTCAATGGCATAAATTACCGTTAACAATTCTTTTTATGTTGTGGCAAAATTTACCTCTGCCCCATCCAAGGTCTTACTTGCATAGTATATCGCATGCATCTTCTTATCCCTTCTTTGGCCTAACACCGTCCCAACCGCATAGTCACTTGCATCACACATTATTTCAAAAGACAAGTTCCATTCCGGTGGTTGTATGATTGGGGCAGTGATCAAAGCTTCCTTCAACCTGCAAAATTACTTAAGGCACGAATCATCAAAAACAAAATCTGCATCCTTAAAGAGCAGGCTTGTTAGTGGCTTAGTAATCAATTAAAAATATTTAATGAAGCGGCGGTAGAATCTCGCATGACCTATGAAACTTCTCACTTCTTTGATCGAGGTGGGAGGTAGCATTTTTTCAATAATTTCAATTTTTGCTTTGTCTACCTCTATACCTCATTCAGAGACCAAGTATCATAGGACAATCCCCTCTCTTACCATGAAGTGGAACTTTTCCCAATTCAAGACTAAGTTCACTTTTTCACATCTTTCTAAAACTTATTCTAGGTTAGACAAACAGTTATCAAAACTGGATCCATGCACAGAAAAGTCATCCATAAAAACTTCCATTATATTTTCAACAAAATCAGAAAAAGTAGACATCATACATCTTTGAAAGGTAGCTAGAGCATTGCAAAGACCAAAAGGCATCCTCCTATAGGCAAAAGTACCGAAAGGACAAGTAAAAGTTATTTTCTCTTGGTCATTAGGATGAATCGGTATTTGAAAATATCCAGAATAACCATCCAAGTAACAAAAATGTGAATGCTTAGCTAACCTTTCTAACATTTGATCTATAAAAGGGAGTGAAAAGTGATCTTTACGGGTTGCTTTGTTAAGCTTCCTATAGTCGATACGCATTCTCCACCATGTGACAGTTCTAGTGGCAATGGATTCATTTTTATCATTTTTAATAACTGTGAGACCACCCTTTTCCGGTACTACTTAAACCGGACTAACCCAATTAGAATTAGAAATTGGATAAATAACACATGCATTTAGGAGTTTTAAAACTTCTTTTTTCACAACTTTTTTCATATTAGGATTTAACCTTCTTTGGTGTTTAATGGAGGGTTTATAGTCCTCTTCAAGTAGTATCCTATGCATGCATAATGAGGGATTTATTCCCTTGATATCTTCAGTAGTATACCCTATAACTTTAGGATATTTCTTGAGGATATCAAGTAATTTTTCAGTTTCACCCTCATTTAGGCTTGCATTCGCAATAACATGGTAGGTAGAGTTAGGGCCAAAGAATTCATACCTCAAATTTGGTGGGAGCGGTTTTAGCTCCGCTTTCGGTGCCTCTTTTGGTAGAGGGACAACTTCCTCTTCCACCAATTCTTCTATACCCAAGCCTTCTATGGGAGGACTTTTATCCAATAGCTCTTCATAGGCTTGGGCGTCTCCCACTAGCCTTGTACCTGCATTGTTCATCAAACACATCTCCAAACCATCGTGTGCAGGTGATGCTAAAGAGCATTCTTTCACACAACGGTTGATTATATCTATCATGCAACAAGAGTCCTCAATGGAGGAACTTTTCATTAGATTAGCAAGTTTAGATTCAACAGTATCTTTACCAACATTAAATGCCAATTTACCATGCTTAACATCAATTATGGCCCCTGTGGTGGCAAGGAGGGACCTTCCCAAAAGAATTGGTACTTGGATGTCTTCCTCCATTTCCATCACAACAAATTCAGCGGGGATGTAAATTTCTCCTACTTTGACTGGGACATCCTCTATAATTCCAGCTGGGTACTTAATGGAATGATATGCTAATTGTAAGGTCATTATTGTTGGTTTGAGTTCCCCTATACCCATCCTCTCACAGAGGGATAACGACATCAAACTAACACTAGCTCCCAAGTCACACATTGCCTTTTTCACTATTTCGGATCCTATGACACAAGGTATGAAAAATCTCCCCGGATCTTTTAGCTTAGGTGGCAATTTGTTTTGAATGATAGCACCACATTCCTCCGTAAGGTTAACTGTCTCATCCTCCTCAATTTTTTTATTAGAAAGAATTTCTATTAAAAATTTAGCATAGGTAGGCATTTGAGTTAGAACTTCACTGAAAGGCACATTAATGTAGAGTTTATTCATCATTTCAATAAACTTCCTAAATTGCTCATCTAGCTTAGACTTAGCAAACCTTTGTGGGAGAAGAATTTTTGGCTTATAAGGGGGTGGTGTAATTGGCTTTTCGCTTTCTACCCTAGTTTCCTCACCTTGTGGCTCATTACTCTTTTTCTCAGTCTCACTTGGTTTGGCTTTTCCCACGGGATCCTCTAATTGCCTACCATTTCTAAGTGTAACAACATTCATTTTGTTAGTTCTAGGTTGGCTAACCTTTTAGGCCACTTGGGAGATTTAAGTCTTTAAAACCTTGTTGTGAGAAAAAATGGAATCTACCTTTGATGTAAGCTTGGCAAGAGAGTTGTTCAAAAGTCCAGTTTGATTCTTAAGCTCTTGGAGTTGTTCGGATTGATTTGTAAAATGTTTTTCCATTAAAAGTTCCAAACTAGACTTCTGAGCGACTCTTTGATTATTTTTATAATTGGGTGGCGCTGTTTGTCTAAAGGGATTTTGAGAATTTTTATAAAAGTTTTGGGGTTGCCTCATCCCTTGGTTGTATTGAATAAAATTTATTTGCTCAATATTTTCAGCAGCACTACCTAGTGGGCATTTAATGCTAGTATGACCAGATATACGACAAACTCCACATGGAGGTGAAACAGGAGTAGGTGTGATATCACTAACATTCATTCTATCAAATTTTTGGGAGAGTGCGTCCACCTTAATAGATAGATGAGCAAGAGAAGAAATTTTGTTTATACCTGCCTCTTTTTTAGAGGGTGAAGAATCAGTGATGGCTTTCTCATTTGTCCACTAACAGTGGTTTTGGGCCATGTCTTCAATCAAAGCATATGCTTCTGTGAAATTCTTGTTCATTATAGCTCCATCTGCAGTTGCATCAACAGTTAATTTTGTGGTATATGATAAGCCATTATAAAAAGTGTTGACAATAAGCCACTTCTCTAAACCATGGTGGGGACAAAGTCTAAGCATTTCTTTGAAATGCTCACACGCATCGTAAAGAGATTCCCCATCTTTCTGAGTGAATTGGTAAAACTTGGCTCTTAATTGAGCAGTTTTAGAAGGGGAAAGAATCAGGCAAGGAATGCTCGCCTCATTTGGTCCCATGAAATGATAGAACCAACTTCCAATGAATGAAACCAAGCACTAACTTTATCCCTTAAGGAAAAAGGAAAGAGGTGCAGCCTTACGACTTCTTGGTTTGCTTTCAAGGTTCCACTGAGTCTTAAAATAGTTGAAATATGCACATTCGGATCCTCAGTGGGTGATCCAGAAAATTGGTTTTGCTGCACTAAGTTAAGAAGTGCAGGCTTAATTTCAAAGTTGTTACCCTCAACCGTTGAGTACACAATAATAACATGTGGCTCTTTCGTAGAAGGGGTTTCATACTCCTTAAGAGAGCGTTCCGCAGCCATAGCGTTGTTATTTCGTGCCTCTCTCTTTCTTTTATGGAAGAACCTTTCGATCTCGGAAACGAATTGACCAAGACTTCTGGTTCTACACATAAAAGAACAAGAACCCAAGAAGTTAACGATAAAAGAAAGAAAGAAAGAAGAAGAAGAAAGAAAAATAAAAATTCTAACCACTACTAAAAAGTTAATCAAATTGTCTAACTCCCCGGCAGCGGCGCCAAAAACTTGATGTAGTAAATCCGCAAGTGCATGGTTTACCGATGTAGTAATAAAGAGTATCGTTCCGACATGGAGTTGTTGAATTCAATTAACTATTATGAATGATTAGAAGAGAGTTAAATTGTAAAGTTGGAATTTTTAACGGTTTTGAAAATAATAATAAAAAGCGCATTGGGATTATTGGTTCGTCATGGTGACAAATTCTTCACAAACCAAACCCTAAACCTAGAACTTTATGTTAGACCTATTTTCTAAGGACAAATTACACTCACCTCCCCTAAGGTTTCTTTAAACAACATACAAACCCCCTCTAGTTTAAAATTGAACATTAACCTCTCTTATTTGTTTCTCTAATTAACACATACCTCCCTTACTAGTTGACGACGTTAATACTCAGTTAACAGAAAGAGTTTTTGGCTCTGCGAAAATTTGTGGAATACAAACTGAGGAAGGGTCAAATCCTAATCAATTCTCTCTCATGCCCGTTTTTTTATAGTGAGAAAGAATATTACACTACTCTTGTTAGCGAGGGTTCTCAGTTCCTAACACTTTCACATCTAGTGGTGTCATCGAAAATATTATATTTTCTTTTTTATTTGTTTTTATTTGTTAGGGTTTAGAGAATCAGTATTGCTATGTGATTTTGACAGCCAGAGTAATAAATGTTGAAAAATGTGAAGATAATCATCTTCTAGCGTTTGGGAAGTAGATAAATCTGGACAAAGATTATAAGTTAATTGCAAAATCACCATTTTCCATTCGTCTTCATCAACGTGGAATAGGAATGAATCATAGACCTTCAGACAAGGTTGAAAAGGATTATAAGGATCAATGGAGTTGTGCTGCAGTGAAATAAGAATAAACCAGAGTTGTTCAAACAAAAGAAGCTAGCACATTTTAGGCTAACAATGTTATTTTATAGGGGAGGTTAGTGTTTTTTAAAAACTAGAAGGGGTCTGTGTGTTGTTTAAAGAAACCTCGGGGGAGGTAAGTGTAATTTGTCCATTTTCTAAAGACAAGTTTCTCTTTAGCCTATGACATCTCCTTTCGGTTTCAGTGAGTGTGTTCCTCTAGCAACCACGCCTATTCTCATGGTTGATTGCTATTGGGATCTTTGAAAAACAAAACTTTATTGTCTCAAGGTTTGCTAGATTATTCTCATGTTTCGCAATCCTTGTCTAAATTCACTTGTTCCAATATAAAAACTTCTTCTTTCGATGTTTCACTTTGATATTTGTGATTATGAATTAACAAGTACTAACCCTCTGCTTTCGCTTTATGAATTTGGTACTTGTTAATTCATTATAAAAACGGTGAAAGGAAAATAGTTAATTGAAATTAAATATTCGTATTTTGTTTAGTCCGAATCAGCTCCAAATCTCCTTTCTTTTGTTCTAAGACTCAATCTTTAGAATATTTGTTCCTAAAATTAAATAACTTGCAATTGAAGTAAAATAGTTCTAAAAAGGAAATAAAAACATATAAAATCTAAATAAAATAGACTCAAATAATATATTAAAAACACTAATTATTGACTCATCAGGTTGGAAATCAAGCGTCTCTCTTGGATTTCAGAAATCTAACCATCTCTGAATCTTCTTTTTCTTCTCAAAACAGTATGTTGTTTCTCTCAATTCTGTAGTATCTCTATCCTTGTTTCTGCTGTTCATTATAATTTGCTCCCTTCCTTTTCAGTGGAAATTCATAACAAGAAGGTTTTTGGTGCAATCATTTGTGGTTAGTATCCCATCTAGTCTAGATGTTGTACAATTCTTTCTCCAACTCTGGTTAAAATACAATTCACTTGATCAAATAGTTACAGCCAAAAATATGGTTACAATCCTACAACTTTAGTTAAAATATAATCCAAAACACAATTAAAGCACAAATCCATTTGATCAATTGAGTATGGTGACTCCGGTTGAGGCGGATAATCTTAACACGAACAACCTTACATAAATCTTCAAGTGAAAACTCCAGTTTGACCTTGAAACTTGAGTTAGTGGTCCTTAACAAAATGATACCATATCTCACAAATATATCTTTAAACACCTTTATTCTTTTTAGCCTTTTTAAGCTTGCATTCGTCAGATATTCTAATACTCCAACAATTTACCACAATACTTTTCCAAGTCTTTTTTATATCTTTCTCTTAAATTCTTTTTGGAATGTACTGTCAATTATAATTAGATTAATTTTAATTTTGCAATTTAAAAATTAGCACTAAATTATATAAGTATAAGTTTAGGCTTCATACAAACACTTAAGGTTTCTTTGTATCAAATATAGTTTCGGTAACTAGAGTCACCCAGCTGTAATATTCGATCTCTGAGATATTAACATCAAATGGTTCTTCAAGATCTATAAAATTGATGGTCTTCTCTTCACTTTCAATTTCATAGCTCAACTCATTGTATTTAATCACAATGAGATCGTCAAGTGTTTTCCCAATCCCTCAATTTTCCCACATCTAGCTTGCATATCCTTCAGAGTGCTAACAAAAAAAATGTACTATGAATACATGATAACATATACTATATATGTCTAACGTATAATAACTATGGTCAAATTGTTCCAATTTTATAACTAAGTAAACGTAACATAACTTGTGACTTCTTTGTCTTTGTCATAGATGTTGTCATAAGTTTCTCAAAGTGACAGTGATCAACTATCTATTCATCACTCCCACATATTTGATCCTCGCATTTGTTGCACCTTTCAAATTCAATTGTTGTTACCCTTATCCCGAATGTAATGAAGTTGTCAATTTCATTTTTACTGAAGTGAACCATAACACGATTTTTGTTACCGTAAAAAAAAAATCCACGCTCATGACCTTGAAGTTCTTTAAAGCAGCGTGCGAATAAATTGGATAAACACTTATCCTTGTCTACATTTACAGAGCAAAAAAACATGCAACCATAAATGACTCCATGTTAAATTAACAAAACAAAACGAACTTTGTAAAGGATACAAATACGAGAAAGTTCGTGTTGTATACCTCACATGGAAAAATGACAATTTCGAATGATTTGATTGTAGCATAAAAACTTTGAGCTAGAACCGTGAGCCCAAACTTATTTACCATTTTCATATATTCGATCTTCACAATTGTCAATTTTTTAAAAATTGAACTCAACCGCTACCGTTACCATATGTCATGAAGTTGTCATATACCAAACAGAGCCAACATGTTTGTTATTCTGATAAAAAAAAAATCCATTTTCACAACCTTGAAGTTCTTTGAAGTAACGTGTAAAGAAAATACAACACACACTTATCCTTTACTCTATTTATAGAACAAAACATAATGCAACCCTTAATCACTCCATGTGAAATTAACAAAATAAAATAAAAAGTTTGTAATGGTGGTATTGCATACCTCACTTGAAAAAATAGCTGTTTCAAACGACTTATTTCCAAAGAAGAACTTACACTTTCAAAGTTTCTCAAACAAAGAGTTCAAACACAAAATCTCTAATAAATAACGTTAAATTTACAAATTTCATGAGATAAAACATAGTCTCACAACTGTAGTTTTATAGAATTTGTTGTTGCATTTAAAATGTAGTGGTATTCATTTTGTAAAGCAAAGAATGAAGAAATGTAAAAAGACAATTCTATGGTTGGACATTGAATGAAATCATCGTCATTAATGTTGAATATAATACAAGGACCTTTGAACACAAATTTGTACATCAGGCCTTATTAGACCTCATCTCTACTCTAGAGTAGGAAAATTTGAAAATTCAAATTTTTTGCTCATGTTTCAAGACTTCCATTCCATTTAAATCATTTATCCGAACAACGAAGAATGACATGTTCTGTTCATTTTAAAGCATAATTAGGGAATGTACCTTGTACTTTGCAAGATGACTTGAAAATAAAAATGGAATTTGAATTTATTTTTTTAAACATGTAATCTTGAAAGCTAAAACAGTAGGATAATTTGACATTAACTAATAACTATCTTAGAGATTGACTCTTAGGATTTTTTTCCCTAAGTGTGGTTTCATATTTGTATATTATTAAGATTAAGATAGAGTTTTTTGAAAATCATTTTTAATTTTTCACATATACGAGTCAAGTTTACGAATCAAATGTATAAACTCCTTTTAAGTCTATATAGACTCATGAGTCCGACAACTTTAAGTGCGTGCGTGTTCTTTAAAAAAAAGTTAGATACTATGTTGTTAGTCCCTTTAAATATATGAACACCTCTAATATTTTCTTCAAAATTTGTCCATGGTTTTTTTTTTTTTTTTAGATATTTTAACTATTTTATTTAACAAAAGTTGATCTAACATAAAAGGCAAATTCTATGGCACATCTAAAAATTTGAGTATACTAATACACAAAATCGTTAAATTAATAATTAAATGAGTTTTTTTTCGAAGAAAAAACATTATTTTCTATCATTGACAGTTATAATAATTAAATCTTATTTACCAAAGAATAAAAACAAAGAATATTGATTATTTTTTATGAAAAAATGTTAAAAATTTAATATGATTCTTATAAACAATGAAATGATGTTTTTTAAAGTATAAATATTGATAAATAACAGAGAATTATTTTCAAAAGCATTTTATTCAATTTCTTTAAAGAAAATGGTTTTTGTAGGAAAATAAAAAGAAACGGTCATTCGAAAAGAAAAGACTCGAATAGAAGAGAGAATTCTAGTAGTTTCTTTTTCTCTTGCCCCCAGAAACATCCGGACTCATCTTCTCCATTAACAAATACTCCTTCTTCTTCCTCACCGCTTCAATCAATCAACAATTCTACATTCTCATTCCATCAACAATTATCATCGTTAACAATGAATCCAGAAAAATTTACTCACAAAACAAACGAAGCACTTGCTGGTGCACACGAGCTAGCAATGACTTCAGGCCATGCACAAATCACTCCCCTACACCTTGCATCAATTCTAGTTTCTGATCCTAACGGTATTTTCTTCCAAGCAATTTCAAACGTTGCTGGTGAAGAATCAGCACGTGCTGTTGAACGTGTTTTGAAACAAGCATTAAAGAAACTTCCATCTCAATCCCCTCCACCAGATGAAGTACCTGGAAGCACCGCGCTTATCAAAGCTATTCGTAGAGCACAAGCTGCACAGAAATCACGTGGTGATACTCATTTAGCTGTTGATCAGTTAATCTTGGGAATTCTTGAGGATTCTCAGATTGGTGATTTGTTTAAAGAAGCTGGTGTTGCTGTTTCTAGGGTTAAAACTGAGGTTGAAAAGCTGAGGGGTAAAGATGGGAAAAAGGTTGAAAGTGCTTCTGGTGATACCAATTTTCAAGCATTGAAGACTTATGGTAGAGATTTGGTTGAACAAGCAGGGAAGCTTGATCCTGTTATTGGACGCGACGAAGAGATTCGAAGAGTTGTGAGGATTTTGTCAAGAAGGACTAAGAACAATCCTGTTCTTATTGGTGAGCCTGGTGTTGGGAAAACTGCTGTTGTTGAAGGGTTGGCTCAGAGGATTGTTAGAGGTGATGTTCCTAGCAATCTTGCTGATGTTAGGTTAATTGCTTTGGATATGGGTGCATTGGTTGCTGGTGCGAAGTATAGGGGTGAATTTGAAGAGAGGTTGAAGGCTGTTTTGAAAGAAGTTGAAGAAGCTGAAGGGAAGGTTATTCTTTTCATTGATGAGATTCATCTTGTTCTTGGTGCTGGTAGAACTGAAGGATCAATGGATGCTGCTAATCTTTTTAAACCAATGCTTGCTCGAGGACAACTTCGATGTATTGGTGCTACGACGCTTGAGGAGTATAGAAAGTATGTTGAAAAAGATGCAGCATTTGAAAGAAGGTTTCAACAGGTTTATGTGGCCGAACCTAGTGTTCCGGATACTATTAGTATTCTTCGTGGATTAAAAGAGAGATATGAGGGCCATCATGGTGTTCGAATTCAAGATCGCGCAATTGTAGTTGCAGCTCAATTGTCTAGTCGGTACATAACCGGTATGTTGTTGTTTATATTCCTCTGTTCATATTTGTGTGTTTTTGTGTATTGAATGTGATGATTTCACCTTTGGTTATGCTAACATGTGGTATGTGTTTTGTATTTGTTAAGGGCGTCATCTACCTGACAAGGCGATTGATTTAGTTGATGAGGCATGTGCTAATGTGAGAGTTCAACTTGATAGTCAGCCTGAGGAAATTGACAATCTTGAAAGGAAGAGAATGCAACTAGAAGTTGAACTTCATGCTCTAGAGAAAGAGAAGGACAAAGCTAGCAAAGCCCGTCTTGTAGATGTAAGTATGGATGTTAAGTTTTTTCTTTCAATCACTCATCTCCGAATTCAAATATGCCATAATTGCATTAATCTTGATGATATATTTGACAATGAAGATATATTTATTCATTGACTGATAAATACCTTATTTAGTCAAATTTTATTCATTCAAGTAGATTTAAGCAGATGTACATTAGTTTAATTTAATTTAACTTCATTTGTTCTAAATCAACTTCATTTTTGTAATACTAAAAACATAACTATATTGTGGTGCTGCTGCAAATGTGGGATAATGGTTCAAATTGGGTATCAGTTTTCATTTTATATTGTGTATTTGTAGTACTTCAATGATTCTGATAGTTGATGTCTTTCGCAGGTACGGAGAGAACTTGATGACTTGAGAGACAAGCTTCAACCTTTGAAGATGAAGTATAGTAAAGAGAAAGAAAGGATTGATGAGATTCGAAGGCTGAAGCAGAAACGCGAAGAGCTCCTCTTTGCACTGCAGGAGGCAGAGAGGCGGTATGATCTAGCCAGAGCTGCAGACCTGCGATATGGTGCAATTGAAGAGGTGGAAACTGCAATTAAAAATCTTGAAGGTAGCACTGATGGGAACACTGATGAAAACTTAATGTTGACGGAAACAGTTGGACCGGACCAAATAGCCGAGGTTGTTAGCCGATGGACTGGTATACCGGTGACTAGGCTTGGACAAAATGAGAAAGAAAGGTTGGTTGGACTTGGTGACAGACTGCACACTAGAGTTGTGGGACAAGACCAAGCAGTTAATGCTGTTGCTGAGGCTGTATTGAGATCAAGAGCTGGTTTAGGAAGACCTCAACAACCAACTGGTTCCTTCTTATTCCTTGGTCCGACTGGTGTTGGTAAGACTGAGCTTGCAAAGGCTCTTGCAGAGCAGCTATTTGATGATGAAAATCAGTTGGTGAGAATTGACATGTCGGAATACATGGAACAACACTCTGTATCAAGATTGATTGGTGCACCACCAGGGTAAGTTATTAGGTTCGTACCTGAATTTTATTTAGATTAATAGCCTAAACTAGTAGCTTGAGTTAAATTTGAATTGAACATTGCAGTATGTGGTCTATGAGAACAAGTATCTCATTTTGTATTGAATTTTCAGGTATGTTGGGCATGAGGAAGGGGGTCAATTAACAGAAGCTGTAAGGAGAAGACCATACAGTGTCATACTTTTTGATGAAGTTGAGAAAGCACACACATCTGTATTCAACACTCTTCTCCAAGTCTTGGATGATGGGAGGTTGACTGACGGACAAGGCAGAACTGTGGATTTTAGGAACACTGTGATTATCATGACCTCTAACCTCGGTGCTGAGCATCTCTTGAGCGGACTTTCAGGAAAATGTACCATGCAAGCTGCTCGCGATCGTGTGATGCAGGAAGTAAGAAGGCATTTCAGGCCAGAATTGTTGAACCGATTGGACGAAGTTGTTGTATTTGATCCTCTATCACATGACCAATTGAGAAAGGTTGCAAGGTTGCAAATGAAGGATGTGGCTAGCCGTCTTGCCGAGAGAGGAATTGCATTGGCAGTGACAGATGCAGCTCTAGATTATATTCTTGCTGAGAGCTACGATCCAGTAAGTGATTATTATATCATCGTAATCTTTATGATACTGAATACTTCAGTCAAAATGGTAGTGGATAACAATACTAACTGGTTTATGTTATTGCTGTTACTTGTATAGGTGTATGGAGCTAGACCAATTAGAAGATGGCTAGAGAAGAAGGTGGTGACAGAACTCTCTAGGATGCTCATAAGAGAAGAAATTGATGAGAATACAACGGTTTACATAGATGCTGGTCCTAAGGGAAGCGATTTGGCATACCGGGTAGAAAAGAATGGAGGGATTGTTAATGCTGAAACTGGGGTGAAGTCTGATATATTGATTCAGATACCGAATGGACCTAAAAGTGATGCTGTTCAGGCTGTCAAGAAAATGAGAATTGAGGAAGTTGACGATGATGAAATGGAAGAGTGAATTCAGTGTACCTGTAATGATGTTTTTGTGTGAATCATGTTAAGTTTCTGCTCTTTCGAACTATATAGTTTTGTCAATTTGGATTGGTGTGTCTGAAGGATGAAACTCAAATCCTTGTAGGTTGTAAGATCCGCTTTTTAGTAGTCAATAATTTTCTGTTTCTAAGTTCAATCGGACAATACTGTTACTTAGTTTATGGTTTCTTTCTTCATTGATTAGCTCATTTTTCTCCCATTTTGTTTTTGATAAGCGCTTAATGACTTATTGTAAAATGAATTTGAAAGCAGGAAGACTTGGTTGTTGAAGAAAGTTTTATTGTCCTCTGATTCCATTGTGTTGTTGATATCTTATGCAAGGGATTTGTGGGAAATGGGATGATTTTAAGTATGTATGTAACTTTTTTTGTTAAATAAATGAACTTGGAACTATTTCTAAAATTTGGCTCTAGCTATGGTTGGGGTTTACTAAAGTTGATGAAACATGTAGTTTGATTCTGGTGCTGTCACAAAAAGTAATTCACCTATTGTTCTCTTCTCTAGGTTTATACTTGCTATTCAAATTTAAATTTAAGTATGCAGATAAAAACTTGTTTATTGGTGAATACATAAGGTTTCATTCATGATCTTTTTTTCTTTGAGAGGGGGTTTCATTTCGTGATCTTGAATTACACATTTTTTTATTTTATAGGTTTCAAAGTAAGTCTGTTGTGTTGACCCACAAAAACATGAGTCCGAAGTTATTTTGCTCCTTCTTAACTAAATTCAAAGAAAAGAAAAGTTTTTCATCCTGTATTCCTATATTTGCACCTCCATCCCTACAAATTACCAAAAACACCTTTTTTGCCCTTTTTATCATTCAACTTTCTACACGGGTGATTAATGAGGATTCTATGGTTGTGGGGATTTTGGCAATATGTTAGGGGCAACATTTTCATTTAGAAACAGTAATCATAAATGGCCTCCTGAAGATAATATCATAAAATGATGAAGGGTCACATAAGCATCTCACATAGCAAATTGCGACAAATGTGACAGATTTTTGTTGAAGTTTTGGACTAATTTAACTAACAAAGTTAGCATCCGGAGAGTTTTTTCAAAAGTTTAATTAATCAAATGACATGCATGATACTTCTAACGATTAAAATGAGGGTTTACTCTTTAATATCTTTATACATTAACAATTTTGCGTAGGTACTAAATATTTTAAACACTATCAAATTGGCCATTTTGTCTATCAATAAACTATAAGTTTTTCTCACATATCGTAGTTATAATATATGCCTTCTGTGGCAAGCAACTCATGTTGACTTTCTTAAATATTTTTGGTTCCTTATTTTAGGTTTTATTTTGGCTTTGTAAATTGTATGCATTGAAAGTCTTATTTTGGTCCCAAACGTTTTAAACGTTAAACCAATTTTAATCTGATTTAAGAAAGCAACTCCTTAATACATTTCGTGTTCCAACAAAAAAAAACATTTCGCGTATGTTTTGTTTCAATTTTGGAATGATAAAAAATGATGTTAGGGTCTTGACCAAAAAAAAAAAGAATGATGTTAGGGTAGAATTGATTTTGATATGTTTGGATGTTTTAAAGTGAAAATTATTTTGCTTGTATAATTGATTTTATTTGAAACTAAAATTTGTAGTTTTTTTAGCTTCTATAATCGATTTTAACTTTAAATTTATTGTTCAACTCCATTCAACTCACTTTTAGTCAGAATCAATTATACAAAATCAATTAATTCAAAATCAGTTACCATCGTCGTAAAATCAAATACACTCTTCATTTCATAGGACATACTTATTGATATTCGATTTTAATCTCTGGGATTTCCTAATTATCCTTTATATTTTGTTTTATTTTGGCTTTCGACACATACAATAAGTAGTGAAGTATGTTTAAAAAAAATAAAATTAAGTAGTGAAGTAAACAAGTCATTTTCATTAAAACATGAAAAGTAGATATAGGTCATGTTCACATGTGAGAGTGGTTTGTCACTTATATATATATATATATATAGAGTGATTTGTTAGTTTTTTTTTTTTGTTGACAAAAGTCACTCTTGTTTATTTTGTTCCGTTTTTTATAACATGTATGTGTTGGACCGAATTTTATCTTATATACATTCGATACGTAAAAGGAGGTTCAAAGCTGCAAATTTCTCTAAGTCCACGATTAAAGGTTGTTGGGATTCGGCTACATTTAGGTCATTCGACAAAAGCCAAGTTTCAACAGAAAGTTTTAATTTAGTGAAGAAGTTGGCTTCAAATGTCCAGGACATGGGAGACAAGCAGTTTCTGGTCGAGGAAGTGCAACTCGTGGCAGTTTAGCTTTTTGTTGTTATTTCGTCTATGTATAAATAATAGTTTTTCATATGAAAAATGGGTCGCTAATCATTTATAGAATTTTAGCACTCGAAGTACCAGCGTCCAGAGAAAAGAGTCATCCAAAATGTATGCAAACTGATTTGTCGAACCACATTTACATTTAAATGCAATGCAATTTATATGTCTTTTTACTTGCATTTTTCTTTACTTCTTTCCGTCGAAAGACATTTACCTTCATACAAAAAACTGTTGTATTCATAAAGTAACCTATGAATATGATGAACATTCATTTATTTTTTGAAAAAAGATTGCACAACATGTCCTAAGATTTTTGGTTTGACCATGCTTGTAATAATCAAAATTAGCTCTGTGTTTACCGAAAACACTGGCAAACATTATGCTAATTGCTAGAATTCATTCGGTTGCTGTATATAACAATGTATTGTATTTATCAATTTAACTATGCTCACATGAAGGCTTATCCCCCATCGATCATAACTGGCAATAGAGGGACTGCTCCGCTTCTTATTTGTTGACATAAATCAATTGTTTTTTATTACTCCAAACTAAAATAGGGATTTACACTCATGTAAACATTAATAATAGTTCAGAATTAATCTCGATTTAATATAATGCACCTTAATTTTCTTACAATATATATCTGAGTCATATTTTATGCATTAATGTGATGTAACTTTTTGTTGATACAAACGTAGGCTACCAAAGGCTCATGTGAGAATAAATTTGAATTCATCCTAGGAATAGTAGGTTTATTTAAGAGTGGTTTATTTAAGAGTGGTAGTTGGGGTGAACAGGTAGGTGATGATATGAATTGTGAGCTCATAGAAAAATGGTAGGTATGAGTTTTGGAGTATAACAACCTAATAAAAACCAGTGGGGCTTGCAATACTCACATGTAGCCGTGGCCTCATAGAATTCTTTCATTCTAGGATGAGTACTACGTGACGTACAGTGGTGCCACAACAAATAAAGAACAAATTATGGTCGCTTCCACAAATTAAGGAGTACGAATCACTATGGTTCTTTTTATTTTTTTAGGTATATACGAAAATATATGCTAAGATGTGCCAGTGCCACAAATAACAAATATTTAGAGAAAAATTAATTTTTTAACTTTTTGAAAAATAAATTGATACAATTTTCAATACATATAATAATTTCTATTTTTGATATAAATGCTCGTATTAACATTTTCTTAAAATAAAATATTAAAAAAGACGAAACACAAAAAAATCCTACAACATAATTTCTTTTAAGACTTTTGCATTGTATTGTACCTATAAACATGATATATTTACCTGGGAGCACGCTTAAGCGTGCAACACCTGCACAACATTTTTTAAAATACTTCTTATGGTCCAAATGTAATCCGATGCTTTTCTTTGCAACTTTTGTAAATTTTAATGTATCCAGTACTAAAGATAATGCACATGCTAAACTTTCTAGATACGTTTAGTATGGGTGTTACTGCTAAATTGAGGTTTGTAACAGATTGATCTTTTAAGTTATTTTAGTCATAGATAAGTCCTTTAAGTTTGAGGTTTGTAACAGATTGATCCTTTAAGTTATTTTAGTCACAAATAAGCCCTTTAAGTTTGTAAAAGTTTTCGATTTAGTCCTTCAACCACATCATTGTTTGGTTAATAGAAGGACTAAATCAAAAACGTTTACAAAATTAAAGGACTTATTTGAAACCAAAATAACTTAAATGATCAATCTGTTACAAACCTCAAACTTAAAGGACTTATGTGTGACCAAAATAACTTAAAAGACCAATCTGTTACAAACCTCAAACTTAAAGGACCGATGGAGTAATTTAACCTATTTTTATCATAACTTAGGTTGTAGATGTCCAAATGGCGTCAAACCAAAGGCAAATGAAAAATAACATCCATATCTACAACTTTCATGAAGACACCTAAGCTCAATTCAAAACAGAAAGGAGTGAAAATGTTGGTGGAAAAAACACACGGTTTAGCTTTGAAAACGCACCGACCGTGCGTTTCTCCCTAGAAGCAGACCATGCATTTTTAACACTTGGCAACTGAAAAGTGCACGGTTTACTGTGTATACCATGTGTTTTTGCTGTATGCTACAACTGTTACAAAACTCTTTGGTCTTCCAATTTTAAAGCTTGTAAATCCGTGTTTAATGCCTTGTCTTGAGGTTCTAAGCTATAAATAGGTCCTCCATCAGATTTGTAATTATTTTGGAATGCTTGCAGACCTCATATAGTGAAATCAAAGTTCTACATTTTGTTCTAAGTTCATTTGCTTTAGTTTTTCTGCATTTTTACATTCTTGCTATTTATTTTTATGTTCTTTACAATTCTAGCAATTTACAATTAGCCATTTACAATTACGCAATTTATATCTATGCTTTTTTACTTCAATCTTTTTTATCCTATGATCATGAGTGAGTAGACCTTTTAGTCTTATGATTGTTGGAATAGTCTAATGACTTAATCATATTCAAACCAAGTATAGATACCTATTTTGTTTAAACTCTATTTTCTAATCTAATCTCATTGTTTTTAAACTCAGTAACAAGTGTTAAATGAAAGACTGAAAGATGAAGTTTAATAGTTGTTATTTCATCATCTCAAATATCAAACGAAGGACCGAAATGTGAAGTTTGATATTGGAACAAATGAGATTAGACAAAACAACACAAAACTTGATGGGAACACCTGAGATGAATAGTTTTGTGAAGCCTTGAGACAAAAAGATTCACACTTAAAGGCTATCAATAACGATCAATCATGAGAATAAGCTTGGTTGTTATTGAGATACATTTATGTATTACGAAAGGAAACATGAAATACAAAGAATTTTGTCTTTAAAAAATAATTTAACTTAAGAATAGAGAAATAGATTTGGAGTTTATGATTAGGCGTTAAGATGAAACCAACAATCCTAGGACTCTTTTTACTTGAATTTTAACAAAGCAATTATAAAACCAACCAACATTAAGATGAATTTTAACAAAGCAATTATTGAGATATAAACTAAAAACAAGATTGGTAATTACATATAATTCTATGTGGATCGATAACCTTTTACTACTCCATAGAACGATATCCATATTGGTATCAAGTTTTTGGCTTATTTTGTAATTGTTGAGAAATATGACCGACTATCTATTGACCACGTAAATTCGTTTGATCCGTGCAATTTTTGCAACTGAATTTCTTACATCTACAAGTACATGTTTACCACCCTGACTGACTGATTCATCAACTTAACGCAACGCAACGCAATCATCCAATCTTTCCTTTGACTCTTAACGGCCAGTCGGCCACGTTTCATGTTCCATTGTACCTTCCATTTGACTCCATCCTGCCACTTTTCATTTTGTGCACTATATGAAAATATATCTTACACCCCACACGCATATATATTTTCCAAAATAATTATATGAAAAATATGAAATGACACAATGAATAACTAAAATAATATCTGGTGTAATGTTTTTACACTATCAGTATGTAGTTTTGTTTTTTCAAAGGACGAATACATTGTTCTTAAATTCGGTAAAAAAATTTTTTTTTAATATTATTATCTGATAGGCGCATATGAAAACGCAAACAATAGAATACGTCAAACCCCTCAATAATTTCAATATTAAAAAAAAAAAATCCTTTTGTCAAAACATAAACTAAAATGATCCTTTTCCTCAAAAAATTAAACTAAAATGATCCTATTCTGTCTGATTGATTGTTTTCATACTTCCCCTTCTTTTCTTACTGAGATTATTCACACTTCTAATGAAGTGAAACATAGGTAATAAGATTGGGTGAAAGAGAGACCAATGTGCTTTTTAATTAAGATTTGGACTCAAGTGTAATATTTCCACTTTTTTTAATGATATATTTTTCCAATTCTTTATATATTTAATTATAATTGTAAAAAGAAATACTACATCACACCTAAAAAAAACAGACACCAAACACATCCTCTATCACTGCCTATATATCATATCATCGTCTTGTGATTTTGAATCTACGTGCCATTGCTCACTATTGTTTAGAGGAGATTACACTTGCACAATCTTCACTAAAAATAATTTTGCACTTGCACTTCACAGTTTAGACACACAGACATGTCTCCGTTGATTATTGTCTTTGCTACAATTGCGGCAGCGATTATCATTTACCGTCTCTTAAACCTAATAACCAAACCTTCCTTACCTCTTCCACCCGGGCCAAGCCCATGGCCCATCGTCGGAAACCTACCTCACATGGGACCAGTACCACACCATGCCCTAGCAGCTTTGGCCCTTAAACACGGCCCTCTCATGCACCTCCGATTGGGCTACGTCGACGTGATTGTCGCCGCTTCCGCCTCCGTGGCTGAACAATTCTTAAAGGTTCATGATACCAATTTCTCTAGCCGTCCAACTAACTCCGGCGCCAAATACATAGCATATAATTATCAAGATCTTGTATTTGCTCCCTATGGGCCACGGTGGCGTTTGTTAAGGAAAATATCGTACGTTCACATGTTCTCTTCTAAGGCTTTGGATGAATTTAGACACATACGTCAGGTAAGGATCATTTTTCGTTTTCATGCAGTTATGTTCATCGTTTTTTTAGGAAAAAGTTGTGCTTGATAAATAATAATATCTATGAGTTTTTTTATTTTATTTTATGAAAAGCTATCTGTAAATGAATTAATGTATAGTCGTTTGCAAACTTAAACATTTAATATATTTGTAAAGTTCTTTAAAAAAAAATTGTAAAGTAATTTAGATTATAAAAATTTGAATTAACAAAAATGCACATATAATGCAGGAAGAGGTAGCAAGGTTGATCCGCAATTTGGCAAGTTCAGGGTCCAAAGCAGCAAACTTAGGACAAATGTTGAATGCATGTACGACAAACGCATTGGCTAGGGTAATGATTGGACGGCGAGTATTTAATGAGGGGAATGGTGGGTG
>Ga0315914_1004694_pt1 | contig 20321 bp, 11 predicted proteins | sample MpolenodulesMG_FD_203920 | JGI IMG/M metagenome (GOLD analysis project Ga0315914, IMG submission 203920) | Medicago polymorpha root nodule microbial communities from Los Angeles, California, United States - elongated nodules | ecosystem: Host-associated > Plants > Roots > Nodule | place: USA... | reverse complement strand
GTAAACAAATAGAATCCCATTGAACCTAAAAAATTATTTTAGAAACCTCACAACCCCCCCCCCCCCAAATTTATTTTTCTAAAAAATAGATGCAATAGAAGATATGATACCTGCAGGGGCCTTGAAAAAAGAAAGAAAGTAAACCGGAAGAGAGGATATGACATATTTCAAAAGAACCAGGTGACCACCAAAAGATAAAAACTGATTATTCCACAATGACAATCGAGCGATAATACGGTTAACCACAAGTTTCCAAAAACTTAGTTTCCTACTATCACCACCAATCGGAAACCCCAAGTAAACAAAAGGAATCGTACTAGTTCGACAATTCAAAACTGAAGCAGCTTCTGCCAACCATGTCGAAGGGATATTCACACATGTCAGCATACTTTTATTGAAATTAACCTTCAGCCGCGATACCTCTTCAAGTAATAACAACAAGGCCCGAATCGACCACACATTCAACCAACATTTTTCACCGATAATAAGAGTATCGACAGCAAACTGAAGATGAGATAACTTGACCTCCACTTGCCCACCAACCCCATACGCCTGAAACAAGTTGGTCGACACCGTCGCCTTCATCAAGGCATCAAACCCTTCAGCAGCCAACATAAATAATAATGGAGAGAGAGGATCCCCTTGACGGAGCCCCCTCTCGATAACAAGGACCGAAGGAGTTTCTCTCCCGACACACTCTGAAATATCCTTTCGCCAAAGTGTTGGGAAATTCATGCTGACCATCACCGAATTTAAATAGTTTAAGTCCATAGAGTCATAAGATTTTTCAAAGTCTACTTTAAACAACAATAATTCCTTGTTCAAACGCCTAGCCTCATCGACTGTCTCATTAGCAATTAGGATACCATCTAAAATCTATTTACCACGAACGAAGGCTGACTGAGAATCAGAAACTACATAACTAATAACTTCTCGAAGCCTATTCGCTATAACCTTTGCCAACACCTTATACATACAACCAACCAAAGAAATAGGTCGATAGTCAGAAAGCCGTTGCGGACTCTCTACTTTTGGAATCAAAGCAATAAACGTCGAGTTTACTCCTTTCGTCAACTTCCCGTTTCGATGAAAATCCACGAAAAATCTCATAAAATCATTTTTCAATTCATGCCAAATTTTTTTAATGAAACCAATGTTTATGCCATCAGGTCTAGGACTTTTAAAACTTTCACAGTCCCAAAAAGCCTGCTTCACCTCCTCCGGAGAAAAAGGGCGGACCAAACCACCAGCCTGAGAATCATGTCAATTTCAAAGAGTAACCTCAAACTTAGTTTCAAATCATATCAGTTTCTTATGATTTTATCTTACTCCAAAGAAATCAAATAGACGGAAATTATAGGTTCAAAACTTGTGACATGATTCGTCACAAAAAACAACAAAGAAAATTTGCATGGAAGCTTAAAGATGGTTTAACAAAAGATAATGTTATAGTAAGGGTTGCTTTTAAAAAGGCTCAAATTACCGAACAAGTGCCTCTTATGTATAATAATACGACCGATAGTTTGTAGAAAACAGCCGCAAGTCCAAGCAAAAATGACATTAAACATAGATATTGTAACAATCAGAGTTATTAAAACCAATAGTTTACTCAATAAAAGTCTTTCACAACAAACATTATCTAATTTACAAGTTTCTAAATAATGTAGACCTTTAATACCATTCAACAACCTTTTACAAAAAAGAAAAAAAAAACTTAAAGTATAACTAAGAACCCTAAACTCTAAACTGTTGTGATCTGACTCCAATTGACTCTAAAATGGCTTATACCTGAAAAATATTCAACAGAGTGGGATGAGATACTACGATCTCAATGAGTTCTAAATCAGGATAAACATAGAATGTCAAGTTGAAATCGATCGCTAGATAAAACATAACGAGTACAATACTTTAATTTAATAAAAATATAATGTACATTATATGTTAGCAACAAATAATGTATACTACCATCACATGTGTTATCTCATATAATTTATTACAACTAGACTATATTGAGCACAACTCCGTCTAACCAATCATTCAACGTGGGCATTCTTAGACGATCAATTCTTTCAATGTAGTCTGTTATAAAATAGCCTTTGTAAGTGGTGCCCCATTTACCTACATACATTGAAAACTGACACCTAAGGATTCCCTGTGTGCTTGGAGGAAAGATCCTTAGTTTGACTTTGCTCATGCAACTTGTTTATAAACTTAGTTGCATATATCGCAACTATTAGTAATATAAATACATTGTGTGCCTACAATTCTACAAAATCAGTCCCAAAATTCAGTTTCACAATAATCTGAGTTCAACTTTGCATATTTAATAAACATAGCAAACAACGTCTGAATTGAGAAAACAAACATTCGTTGGAAAGCTTAAAATATATAGATTATAATGTCTTCAAAACCTTCTTAAACATTGATAATCTTCATTCCATGTCTTCCAAAACTTCCATGAGGTACTTTGCTTCCTAATTTACATGATTTGTCAATTAAAACACTTAAAATAGCTATGAAGTATTAGTATTAAAAAAAATCTAGTTAACTATCTAGAAAAACTTTGAAAATTTTAACACCTTACAATCACCAAGAATGGCGCTAAAATTTGATGCAATGCAAAATATAAGTGCAAGTATACACTATCTCAAATTATAGTATAAAATAGATAATATCCATATGGATTGTGGTGTTGCTACTTTCAACATTATTCTAAACATAAATTTAGCTTGTATAAAAATAATTTAAATCATATCGCTGTGGGTAAAAGTGCGGTTAAGGATATAACTTAGTTAAAATAGAGGTTTCCACGTAACATGATGTTACAACTTTGAACAGAATCTTGGAGACCAAGTGGTGTGAGGGGTTTCTCAACACAACCATCATGGTTTACATAGGGCTACTACTTTCTCATAGTTCACAATTTTCTAAAAAGTTTTTTGAACATGATTTCACCCCCACATTAAATAAAAATAAAAATAGTGCTCTTCAAAATCATCTTATTTAAGGGTTTAACATTCAAACCCAATCCCAAAATTGAGAAAATGCATATTTGCGTTAAGGGGTTTTGCTATATGTCGCGGCTAATTTCTTTGTGAATAGAACATAAATCACAATATTGTCTAGTTTCCCTAATCCTCAAAACACTATTAAAACCAAGCACCACATGGATTAAAGTAAGTCTACAACATTATGATCATATCCACTTTGATTTTATTAATAATTTTCAAATAATTGCTATAATGTAGAAAATCCATGATAACATATCTTATGTTTTTTTCCACACTTGATAACAGTTGATTAAATCATATGGCGTATATTATCTTTCTTGAAAAATATCACTAATGTACTGTGGGAAACATAATTCCCTCACCCATCGTTGCCTCAAATAAGGGTGTTTGTAGTGTGGATTGGATTAGTTTTGAAGCAAAATGTCATCCGATTAAAATAAAAATCACATGCAAGATATGCGGTTTAATTTGAATTGGTTTTTGGATAACCAAAATGTAATTTTTTTTTTGAAGAATATAACTTTTTAATAATATTAATATTACACAAACAAGATAAAATAATAGGCTTGATGCAAAATATATTAAAAAATTAAAATTACAGTATGAAAATTATCAATTAATTTTTTAAACATATGAAGTAATTAATAATATAGATTAAATTAGTCCAATTTATAAGATTAAAAACTTAGTCCAATATATAAGATTAAAAACTGACAGACAAATAATAATGCAATATATAATACTAATAAAAAATAAAAAAGTATTAATATTTACTTGCTAAAAAAAAAGTATTAATATTTACTTTTGGGGTTCGGTTTTGAGAAAGTGATATGAACCTAACGGTTTTTACGAAACAATATCCAAACACATACAAAAGTATTTGTTTTTTGTTGTTGTGGTTTTGGATCAATTTGTAGTTTTTGGTTATCGGTTTGAATTTGAACACCCGTAACCTCAACCGTCGTAAAATTTTGTATTCGTAAACTTAATTTCTCTTTCTTTCTGGAAAAGTTTGATAAACTCCAGGAGAAAAGTGAAAAAATGGAAATGATAATAGTTTATTTATGAGGGCAAAATATCAGAAAGTTCATGCAAAATAGGGGTGAAGGTATAATGGTAGGACTAAGCGTGTTTATTACATATTAAATATATTATATATTAGATATGATAAGAAATAGTTACTTCAACTGAAAATGTTGATATTATTAAGTTGAATATTTTTATCCAGATTTAATCCCAAAACCTTATAGTTGTGTGTGTAAATTATTATAGTAAGATACTTGTCATTTCATCTACTTCATAAAAAAAAATATGGGTGTTGATCACAACGTCCCAAGCACCCCCTTCTCTCAATTTACAAATTACTTGGGTGGGAGGAGGAGGAGTTGTAGATCATTTCTCCAGCTTCGGCTTCTTTTTGTGTGGCTCATATGGAAAGAACATAATAATAGAATTTTTAATAATGTTCATTCTTCATGAGCTTTTGGAAAAAGTTAAGTTCCACGCTTATTGGTGGTTAAAGGCGAATAACGCCTCATTTTTGTACGGTTGTGAGCAGTGGTGGGCGAACCCTTTGTGTTGTTTGGGTATCAGTCATTGCTAGTCCTTGTATATATTTGTCAGACACCTTGTTTTTTAGCGTCCTTTTTAGTACATCTTGTGCTTAAAAGGCGTCTCAGTTGTTATTTATATATTCCATTTTAGTTTCTTCAAAAAAAATAAAAAATATGTTACCTAATTTTTTATAAATATATATGAAAATTGAGAAAAGAGCTTATAAAAGGAACGTAAATTGTATTATTCACTTTAGTCTTTAAAAATAAATTACCCACAATGAAATTACCCATTTTACCCTACAAAATGAGATAGATCATTTTCCTATGATTTTTTTTAAATGCTAAGGAGTTTCAATTTTTTTATTATCTTGGGAAATATTTATTCAATTTTTTTACTGTCTAGCTAAGGAGCACAAGGTAAGTAAACCATGTCGGCAGTATAGTAATATTATCTTGGGAAATATTTATTCAGGTTTTTTAAAGTTTAAAAATTGTTCTTTTCAATAAAAAAGATATACTCTTGGTGTCCTTAACTAGTGCTATTTGTTAGCATAATAGTTTTTAACAATTTTTTTCTACAGATTTATTTATTTAATTTTTTTATTTTCCTACTGATTTAAGCAATGTAAACAAAATATATGCCAATTCAATATCATAATAAATTGGTCTTAATAGTATATATTGCTTATTTTACCCAGAGTATCATTTTCCTTTGGACTTAAGAAATGCAAAATATGTGCCATTTCAATATCATAGTTCACACAATTAAATTTCACGACTCAAAATTTCATTTCGTATAAAGTTATTTTTTCTATTTTATTACAAATTCGGATCCTTTTGGAAACCATAAAACTTTCAATTCAATTGAGGTCATTGCCCCATCTAGAGTACTAACTATAGAGCTGATTTATGTTTTTTTAGCTCTTTGTAAACATAGTTATTAATGCTGAGTCAAAGAAACGGATGGAAACGTTTAAAGCAAATTGCAAGTTCTGTTTCCAAGTTCACATTGATGAAATGGTAAAAAGATTGCGTAAAAAAATTACAGTAAAAAATAAATTCAAGTATGCTATCTATTAGAGAAAATGTATCTCTAAATATAAGCACCATTTTTTTTTTTTTTTTTTTTAAAATTTATATCATTCATTAATACCACTAATTTATTTTTGTAGATGAAATGTCATGCATCCACACAAAAAATAGACACATTACGTACACAACATTTTTTTCATAATATAAGTGCAAATGAAAAGAAAAAAAAATCTTATAAAATGCCACCAAGGTGGTAAACAGGTAGTAACTAATTAAGTACTAGTAGTAAAGAATTAAATTAAATTATCAACTAAGTTGATTAAAAAAGTAGTAGTGCGTAATGTAAACATCAAATTTATTCTTAAAATTACCACCCATATTAAAAAGGTTACCCCAAATTCATGAAATTTAACTACAAAAAGACATTGCCACCGACTTAGTCAACTTTGTGACCTAATTTTCTTTTCCTTCCTATGCAAGTTTTTCTATGGATTGCTTGAACTCCTTTTGCCGTCAATGTTATCACTCTTAACTGAGATCCCTTTTTTCCGTGTCCTCTTTCACTTTCTTCTTCAATACCATTGAATGAATTCATAGTAACTTATGGTAAAGAGTTTTCTTTCTTTCAAAAACACACGTATTCTATTTCAAGGTAGTAAACACAACATGAAAATGTGGCTTATAGAGAAAAAATTTCAGAGTTCACACTTGGTAGTGGCACATAATATGGAAGGAAATTGACTTAAAATTAATATGGTTGAAATGAAAACGATTAATAACCTAAAAATATGATAAGGTGACAAAAATTATTGTTAGTGACTAGGCCCCACTTATTCATAGCATTTAATTTGATGATGCTCTTCATGCACTATAAATAAGGGTGTTGTAAGAACATTTTCTTTCATCCTTTTCTCAAGTATTGTTGTGTTCAGTTTACTAATTAAAAAAGATGAAGTTCAAACCTTTTGTTTTGCTGATACTTCTGTCTGGTGTGGTTCTCTCTGCAGTGAGGGCTTATGAAGAACCATCACCAAGCGGAAAGGATGAAGAGCTTATGGAATATCACAAGCAAAAATATGGTAACTTTATTTATATTTTCTCTATTTCTGTGTTTAGTTCTAATGGTATTGATAGATGTCGAGAATGATAGTTATTTAAGTCAATTGTGCAATATTATGCAGTTATAAGTGGAAGGAAATTGATTTTGGAGCCACTTAATGGTGGAAAAGATAAGGTAAAGGGAGGCGGCGAATATGGTGGTGGATCTGGTGGCAGCGGTGGTGGTGGTGGAGAAGGAGGTGGGAGTGGTAGCGGTGGAAGTGGAGGAGGTGATTATGGGGGTGGAGGAAGTGGAGGTGGTGGTAGTGGAGGAGGAGGTGGTAGTGGTGGAAGCGGAGGAGGAAGTGGCAGTGGAAGCGGAGGTGGTGGAGGTTATGGTGGAGGAGGTGGTGGTAGTGGTGGTGGAAGTGGCGGAGGAAGTGGAAGTGGAGAAGGAAGTGGAAGTGGAGGAGGTTATGGTGGTGGAGGAAGTGGAGGTGGTAGTGGCGGAGGAGGTGGAAGTGGTGGAGGAAGCGGAGGAGGAGATTATGGTGGCGGAGGAAGTAGTGGTGGAAGTGGCGGAGGCGGTGGTGAAGGTGGAGGAAGCGGTGGGGCAGGTGGTGGAAGTGGAGGAGGCAGTTCTGGTGGTGGCAGTGGAGGAGATTATGGTGGTGGAGGAAGTGGTGGTGAAGGAGGTGGAAGCGGTTCTGGTGGCGGTGGAAAGGGAGGAGGAGGATATGGTGGTGGCGGAAGTGGAGGAAGCGGTGGTGGAAGTGGAGGAGGTGGTGGTGGTGAAGGAGGTGGAAGCGGTTCTGGTGGAAGTGGAGGAGGAGGATATGGTGGTGGTGAAGGAGGTGGAAGCGGTTCAGGTGGCGGTGGAAAGGGAGGTGGAGGATATGGTGGTGGTGGAAGCGGTGGTGAAGGAGGTGGAAGCGGTTCCAGTGGCGGCGGAAGTGGATCAGGTGGTGGTGAAGGAGGTGGAAGCGGTTCAGGTGGCGGTGGAAAGGGAGGAGGAGGATATGGTGGTGGCGGAAGCGGAGGAAGTGGTGGTGAAGGAGGTGGAAGCGGTTCCGGTGGCAGTGGAAGTGGAGGAGGAAGTGGATCAGGTGGTGGTGAAGGAGGTGGAAGCGGTTCTGGTGGAAGTGGAGGTGGAGGATACGGTGGTGGAGGTAGCGGAGGAAGTGGATCAGGTGGTGGTGAAGGAGGTGGAAGCGGTTCTGGTGGAGGTGGAAGTGGAGGTGGAGGATATGGTGGTGGAGGAAGCGGAGGAAGTGGTGGTGGAAGTGGATCAGGTGGTGGTGAAGGAGGCGGGAGCGGTTCTGGTGGAGGTGGAAGTGGAGGATATGGTGGTGGAGGAAGCGGAGGAAGTGGTGGTGGTGGAAGCGGAGGAGGTGGTGGTGAAGGAGGTGGTAGTGGAGGAGGAGGTTACGGTGGTGGAGGAAGCGGAGGAGGTGGCGGTGCAAGTGGAGGCGATGGAGGTTATTAATGCAATGGTGACATCTATATTTTATGGCAGACATAGGACTAGAATATTATATACTGTTTTTAAATTTGTTTTATCCTTCAATGTTTGCCATAAGTATTGTATCGGCATTGTTTATGTGTAGTACTTATGAAATACAGGCTTTGAGATATTGACAATAATAATCAAAATTGCAAATTTGCATGATTCAGTACTTTTTTTCATTTTTCCTTAGAAAATAAAATACATATTTTCATTAGAGATAACTATTGAAATTACCACATATACATACAAACAATGCTCAAAGACCCTAATAAGAAGCGTTTGTCAAATGAATTATCACTAATTATAATTGGCTTTCCAAGTTTCTTCTGTTGTGTGGAAATCTATAGTCTATTCAGCATGCAAATTTATCTTTTTCAAAAATTTATAACATTGAATAAATAATTGGATGCAAAACTTAGATAGTGCAATGCATGGATTAAAGCAAATTGAAACTGATGCACACAAAATCAAATCCTAAAGGATCACTGAATCCAGAACTAATTAAGGGTGTATTTGATTCGAGAAAACTTTTTTTTATTTACATATTTCCGTTTTGAAATTGATTGTTCATATTTTCAAAGATGTATACATAAAAATGTAAAAAAATGAAAGAAGTTATTTTTGAAATTTTTCTATTCGAATATGTGAAAATGGAAAGCAAAACTGAAATCCAAAAATAAGAACAATGAACCTTTACTTAAGTTTTATAAATCCTAAATTTATATTATTAAAAAGACTAAGAATATATTGCTACAAATTCAGTTAGAAAATATTCGGATAACCCTTTGCTTCTTAAAATAAAATTAGACAATACTTTGTTATTTTGCAAACTTGACTTTTGAAAATTAGTTGGGTTTGAAAAATTGATTTCATACAAGAAATGGTGGAAGTTGAATTCTTTTGCACCTATGTTACATGCCGAATGATGCTGAGGGAGAATTCCATATGACAAATGGAAAGGATAACTAATGAACCTATTTCATGAGGAAAAACATTCAGTGCTGCAAAATAAATAAATCTTAAACATTCTATCTAGCTAGGGAAACATAGATAACTTTTAGAAATATTTGCTATTTAGGTTTTTTTGTTTAAATTTGCAAATGAAACGTACTAGTCGAAATACCCGCACGACGCAACAAAATTTGGCTTCAAATATATTCTTTATACTAATATGATAAACAATTGTGTAACTACACTTCTTTCAATTTTATTTTTTTTGCGTAAATACTCAAATTAATCATAATATGATAGGGAAAAACTTAATTATCGACGTGTTGCCCGAAAAAAATTGCACATTGTTTTAGTGTTTCGTGTTTAAATAACTGAAATAAGTAAACATTTGTAATGACGTTATATGTAAGGACATAATAACAAATCACAAATATTGCATAACGATAATTTCTGGTATGAAAATTACAAAATGCTACTCAATTAAAAAAAAAAACTTAGCAAAAAATATTGTCAACAGTAGCTTGAACTTGAACGTAAACTGCATGGCTCTATGGATACATGATGTAAATAGATAGGGCTGTGGAATCCATCTATCTAAACATGTTTATCTTATAAGAATTTCATAATCAAAATGGGAACAAAGTGAATAAAAGTTTAACATCATAATAGAAAGTTACATACCTCAATCACAAAATGCGAACATTGATCGTTTTATAAGAAAAATGCGTTCTTCGCGAAAATAGGGAATTGTTATACATTCAATATTTATTTCTAATGTCAATTGTACTGCACAATTTTCAGATAAGAAATGCAGATATTGGTTTTTCAAGTTGAATTCCTTGTAGAAAAGTGAAAATAAGTGAATTTGAAGCAAGAGTTCTTTTGTCAGTTTGAGTTATACTAAATTGGATAGACTCAAATTGACTAAACTATAAGGAAAATAGATAGAAATAAATCATACAATGTGTATAAAAATTGACCAATGGAATAAACCATAAAGTATGTATAAAAATCGAACCCCAGAGAAAGAAATATAAGAGGAAAAATCGCCATCACCAAGTTCACCAAAACGGATATTTGATAAAGTAAAAACGAGGGCTCAAAAAATTTGAAAAAAAGTAATACAACACGTTATAACAAAATTTCATGATTGGTACTGTAAAAAAAAAATAAAAATTCATGATTGGTTTTACTATTTTCTTCCTATGTTGTCTTACTTCCACTTTTCATTACTACAGGTATAATGAATAAAATGAAGACTTAAATAAGCAACATATAAGAAATAAAAAAAACTTTATCGTGAAACATGAACACACAGCAAAAATGAAATTCAGTTTGGATGGAAAACAGACCAAATTAAAAATGTACAGAAAGCAATGCATGGATGAGAAGCTATAATGAAGTGTGGATAAGAGGAAACATATGTTGATTATCTTTGTTTGTTTAAAACTGTATGTATAAACAACTTTCTAAAAATTTTGAAATATGTGGAAGGTGCTATATTGGGGCCGTTGGGGGCAGTTGCCCCCAATTACTCCTTTATTCCATTGACATTTGTTGAGTAATTTTAATTTTTTACAATTAAAATCTAAGTGTTAGCCCCACAAAATAATATTGAATTTTTTTATTTTTTGAGGTAATATTGATTTTTTTTTTGGTCTATAATATTGAATTTTTTTATTTGTGAAGAAATAAATATGCGGAAGTATGAGAGATAAATATGGCTGTTTGTTCACATATTTAGAAATATATATATATATAATATTCAATTTTGTTAACGATGAAAAAATAAACAATAATTTTAAAATATAAAATTGGTAGAGAAATGTAATTAGTAGTTATTTAGGCGACCTTTACTTTTTTTAATATAAAAAATAACATAGTTTTTGTAGTCTTCAATTTCTTATCAAATGATAATTATAAAGCTATTTTATCACTCATACAATAGTACAGTATTTTTATGTGAATATTTTAAAGTATAAAATTTTGTCCCTGTTGAGCAAAATTCTTGGGTCTATTCTTGCTTAGACGTACCGCATGATGCGTATTAGAAATACAACAATTAAATAGGGTTGCGGTGTCTCATAAGTCCTACTTCAACTGGCAAAAATGCTGAAATTGTTAGGTCGGACATCATGACTGAGGGTCGAACCCCGGTACCTCCACTTTATGTGTGTGAGTTTATGATGGCTTTGTCATCTTGTCTATCTAAAAAAAAATAAAAAATAGGGTTGCGGTATAAAAGTATTTTGGGAAATTAATTCTTAGTGTTTTTTTGAGGGAGACGACTCTTGTTAAAAAAGGTGAATGCCTACTTATGGAGGCTTACATTGATTCTAATTATGAAGGTTCAATGAGTGATAGAAGATCTACCGCAGGATATTATATCTTCTTGTGTGAGAATCTTCTTGTTTGGATGAGTAAGAAGGAAAGTGTAATTTCTTGATCAAATGTCAGGGAAGAATTTAGAGCTACGACACTAGGAACATGTGAGCTATTATGTATGAAAAACTTATTCTACTATAAATCGTCATAAAAGAGAACCTGAACCGTAGATCGATGATTAAGCCCATTTGCACTCTCTATTTCATTCACTAATGATCTTAGATCGTTGACAAATGTATTAACGAATGACTTACCAAGCAAAAGATTCAACAAACTTACTTGCAATATGGACATGATAGATTTTCATTTACTAACCTAGGGTGTTTATTTAGCTCGTTAATTAAGCCGATTAAGTATTGTATACTCTACTTAAATACTTTAATGATCGTACTCAAATTACATTTTTTTTAAATAATATTCAGAAAATTACTCCCAATTCTACACAAACGAACACTCCTCGTTTTCTTACGAAATGACTACTTTATGGGTGAAATGAAATGAATGCCTTGAGAAGTACAATAATCGTAATTAGGGTTTGTATTGTATTGGTCATGCCTTGAGAAGACTCTCAAGGGTTGTATTTATATTCCTTTATGGGCCTGATTTATGATTACTTAGGCAGTAAGCAATAGGGGTATTTAAGTACTTTGGCGCGTTCTAGAAGTTTCTAAAAGCGAGTAGAGGCGGCACCCTAGGGAGGGCGCGCCTTGGGCCTCAGGGGCCTTCTGGAGGGTCTAAAAGCCCTTCTGAAAGTCTTCTAGGTTTCTAAGAATATAGTAACGGTCCATGTTTAATTAGCGCGATGCCAGGTCTACGAAAAAGTTACATGGTAGTCTTAATATGCAAGGGAAATTTTGAAAAGATCTCTGAAACTAATTCAAGTTTTGAGGTTGAAATTTACTAAAAATTGATGGTTAACCACCAAAAAAAAAACACTCATTTGTGGTCAGCTTTAAAAAGATTTTTAGCTTCCAAAAGGCCCTCAAGAATTATTGGCAAAAAAGTTTTAACAAATTGTAAAATTCAAACATGTTATATTATTGGACAAAAAAAGCCCTTTCATATTTATTATTTTTCTTTGAATCAGTATATAACATACAAGTCCAACCGCAAAAGAACAACAAAGGAGCCAGAGAAAACATGAAACACCAATACAAATTTCTAGAGATACAAACTTTGAATATTCACAGTTTCAAGAGATACAAACTTAATATTTGAATGGATTAATTTCTTGACGATAATGAGGAAATTGTCAACAATTATCGTGAACTAGTATAAACACTTGCGTTTGTATTTATTTTCTATTCTATCTCTTAGTTATCAAGGTTCTTTATATTGTCTATTCTTCTATTTAAACGTTGTACAAGAAGTAGAAACTATATTCGAAAATAAAACCATAAACAAGTTATAAAAAATTGTCAACACAATTCAAACTCTTCCTTTTTTGTGTTTTTACTATCTTCAATTAGTATCAGGTTTCAGTCTCTTTTATTAACCACTTTATCGTTCAATATTAGGTAATCATAGGGAAGAATCAAAATTATAATCATTAGAATAGCCATAAACTATATTTGTATAAAACACTATTGTGACACTACTAGGCTAAGAAAACAGAAGGAAGAATCAAAATGATTATCCTGTGATACAAAGAATAGCATAAAAAATGAGAATGAATGTGAATTATATTATTAGAATATGTAAATAAAATACAATCATATCTTTTGCCTTGGTGATGCTCTAGAGCATTTATAGAATATCGATATTGCAGCTAGGAAATTTCAAACTCATTTCAAAGACATATTTGAAAAACCATCCTAACACACGTGAGTCTATCTATTAACTTGTTCAAACTCCCGCAGTTGCACTAATTGAACATTTATTTGTGTTTTGGATTTGGTTGACTTTCCTGAGACCAATCACCACTAAACAACAATATAACATGATCCTTTTATTCTGTTGAGAATAATGATAACCAATAATTTAGTTCAATTGTTCGTTAATGTTAGTTAGAGAATATAGTTAGTTAGGGTATTAGTTTAGATACTATACAAGTCACACAGTTGACTCATTTGTACCTCTCTTTCATTTTTCTATCATTTCAACTACCATAAATACAATAGCTTTGTAAGGTATTAGAGCATGGTTGCTATTGTTATAGTTGGTAATTCAAGTTAGTTAGTGATCTAATCAAGTTTGTTAGGTTAATCACATTAGAAATCTAGTTATTTTAGTTTGTTATTAGTTTGTTAAAAATTTACTAGATTCAAGCATAATAAAGTTGTTAGGGTTTGATAGATTACTTGTCTTTCAAGCAACTTAACAAAACCTTATATAAGCTCTTCTCATGTGTATTTCAATAATCAATGAAATCACTTCTTTTACAATTCTATTCTTGCCATTCATCTAGTCTTTCTATTCTCTCAAACCCAATAAAATCAAAACCTTAAGAAAAACCCTAGCTTAGCTTGTTCATCAAGCTTAAAGCTGCGCTAACAGATATCCACCTTGAAGAATATTTTCCGCTGTATTTTCTAGAGAAAATCTAATTTTCTCGTCTTCATTTTCTAGTTCCATTTCTAAAATCACTTTCCTTCGATTTCATATATTTCCTCACTCAATTTACGTTTGCATCGATTTATCTAATTGTTCATTCGTTTTCAATTTTTTGAGATCCAGATCGAATTCTTACATCTTCTTCTTCGTTAAATCTCTAAAGCATAAGATTCTTGTCCGTTTATTGTGGCAATTCTTTGTTCGATTCTGTTAGAACTCGTTCTTGTCATTTTCCCCTTAAATTTGAGCAATCAATTTTGTTTTTCAATCCTTATTAATCATCTGGGGTCTCTCTTTTTCAATCATGTTTTGAGATTCCGTTTTATCACAATTTTTTTTGTGTCTTTTTCTCAATTTTTAGGGCTTCAGGTTCGTATTTTCCTTTCACCTTTGCTTTCGATTCACTCTTGATTTTCAATTTCGTTTTCATACATTTGTTCAAAATTGGATCCAAATTCAGTTTCAATTTCTTGTTACGTCTGTTCTTGTTTATGCGTTACGTCTATCTTCTGTGATTCTGGCTCCAATTATTTTTGTGAGTCTCGGTGATAGCGACTACATTCGCAAAACTGGTTCGACCTTGTTTTCACACTTTTTCCCCAAATTTTAGGGTTTATGATTTAGGAATAATGATTCAAGACAGTTAATTTTGATTGAGTTTCTAAATAAGTGCTTTCAATTTTGATAATTCTTTTTAAGAATTTGTGTTGACTATGTTATTTTCTTGGAGTGTTTGCCGCATTAGACTCGGTTCATCTCGCATGTCTTGAGCACCGAAAGCTTTACCTACCAATTGTCATGAATCTTGATATCGTCACCGTTCATGGTAATCATCTCATTGTATGTTGAAATTCTATGATGCATAGGTACAGGTACGGGTATCGGTACGTAATACGGAAAACTTGAAAAAATGAAAAATACGGGTACAATGTTATAAAACATCAAAAACGATTTTTCAAGTGAATTACTACCATTGTTGTTGTAAAAACATCCTTGGAAAAAAAAATCAATTTTAAAAAAAATAGTATAATACTGTTAGTATTTTAATCATGTTCTTAACCACAATTCTATTCTCATGTTGCTTTAGAGATTTAATTTTTTGAATAACCTCGTCCACAATTTTCATCAAAAGCAAGAGAGAGAATTGAAATACAATAAAAAAGGCAAAATAATTTTGGTTATTATTCCACCACCTGTATATTTTTGCTGCATCAACTATGATAAATCAACTAAGTAAAAATGGATACGGTTCGGTACGTACAATACAAGTATCATACGCGTGCCAGGTACCAATACTTCTCCATGTTTGAAGTACCTATGCTTCAGAGTTCTATCATGTGTTTATGCACTGGACTTCTCAGTTTGGAGTTAATTTATTGGCTGTATTACTGATCAACTTGAGCTTAGGTCTTCTTGAATTTTAAGTGTTCGATTAGTGATTGCTTTCAATTTTTGTTTGGAAATTGGCTCGTTGTTATGGAGCTATGCTGTATAATCTTCTCAAACATATTGTTGTTTGATATTTAAGAAACATATGATTGAATTGTATGATATTATTTATAAAACATCAGGTTTTACATTTTTTTCATATTTAAGGAGGGAAAATACAGTGCAGACACGATTTCATCTATTGCACTTCAACAACATGGGTTGATTTCGATGGATTATACTCGAACATGCATTATAAAACCTTTTAATAGTTATATATTAGAAATAACTGAATTCAAAATTTGTTGATGTTGGTTATTTTCAAGGGCTCTCTTTTCCTTGTGTAGATGTAGGGCCGTCGTCGACAACTCGGAGGTCTTGTTGTAATGTTGACAATTTTCATTTAAAAAGTATTAAAAAAAATCTAACACCACCTAGGTGACAAACATCTATGTTGTAGTTAAAAATACGAGAAATGATTCAAACATGACTTTTACCTACAGACAAATAGGCATTTACCTATAGACAATGTATAATTGACAACAAAATTATTGAGATCCAGACTTTTACGTACAGACAAAATGGCATTTACCTATATGGACAATGTCTTGTTTTTTCTTTTTTTCAAATTTTGGGGTCCTTTAAGTTTGTGGCCTGTGTCAAGGATCTTATTGCACTTGCACAAGACCGTTTCTGTGTTGATGGGTTCTACTTAGCACTCTTTTTCTCGTCCTTAAGTTCTTTTCCTTTGAGTTTTCTTGAGAAGGTTTTTAACGAAGATGTTGAGTACCCTGATTATTCTTGCTTGAGTTTTTACCTAATCCTCCAAGAGCTGTTTTTATACTGTTTTTATTTATATAGTGATGCAAATGGTAAACCAAAATGTGTCGGCATAGTTCTCATGTCTTTCCACATTTTAAGTTTAAAAAATTGGAAATTCAGGATTATAATTCCGATCGCTACAAATAATGTCATTAATAGATACCAATCGAGTTACACTTACGAGACTACTCTAATAATATTTTTTTTAATAAATGTGAAAATGACAACAAATTTATAAAAAGTCATAAACGTATGGTAACTTTGTTATTTTTACAGTAACTGTAAGAGTTAACTTAAAATCAGGTTCTGGAGAAATCGTGCCACGATTCAGAAGCAATGTGCCACGATTGTTGAACAAGATCCTGAAGCAAGTCACTGGAAAAATCGTGCCACGATGGAATCGTAACGTGGCACGATAGGACGCTGAAGACGAAAACAGAAACGCATTTTCAGTGTAGATTTGTTCCATATTTTAAGGGTTACTTTTACTATAAATATAAACCTTGTATCAGATGAAAAAGTGTGTAGAAAACAGGGTTTAGAAGCCAACATAAAACTAAGGTTTATAGAGAATTTCTCTTGGCAACAAACACTAGGGTTGAGACTGTTTTGATTCACCTTGAACAAAACACTGTTAGGATTGAGTCTCTTGGTCACAGGAAGAGATTGAGACTTGGGTAGAATTAGGTTTGAAGACTGATTCTTGTAACCCTCAATATCTCTTTGTAAAGAAACTCATATCATTATAGTGGAACAGATAGCTGCTCTCTCCCCTAGAATAGGTCATCAATAGACCGAACTGGGTAAACAGATTCTTGTGTTCTCCTTCTTCCTTTACCTCTTGCTGTTTATTTTTGTTTGAATTATATTGTCACCTACTTGATTTGATTGCTTGGTATTAATTTGCTCCACGCATCAAGTTTATTATTGGTGTGTTTTTCACAACGAATTCACAACGGCAACAATTTTTTTTTTGGGAATGTAGTAAGTAATTAAGTGGTACTAATGAATTAACTTGAATTATTAAATGAATTGATCAAGATAGTGGTAGTTCGTTAACATCAAACATAATCTTAAGATTATTATTATTTTATGAATAATCAAGCATAATCTTAAGATGTATGCTCCATATATTTATATATAAAAAAATTGTACAAAAAAAAAAAATTAATTACTAACGTGGCCCCAATTTCATGAAATTAAACTATAAAAAGACATTGCCACCGACCTAGTCAACTTTGTGACCCCATATTATTATTTTTTTCCTTCTGAAGGATTCCTCGAACTCCCGTTACCTACCGTCAGCGTCATCACTCTTAACTGTGATCCCCTTTTTATGTGTCCTCTTTCATTTGTTTTTCAATAATATTGAATGAATTAAGCTAGTTTTTTTTTTGTTGAATAATTAAGCTAGTTTATAACCGATAAGATAGCAAATAGTTGAAAAGTTAGGTTATACCTTAATACTGAAGCTTATAGCTGATTGGAATCAAAATGTTTGGTATAATTAGCTTTTAAAGTGACTCATAGATATAAAATGACATAAAATTATATATATGTTTAATTTTTTATAAATTTTATTTGTAAGCGTTTTTAACTAATATATCTATCTTACAATAAAAAAAACACAAACGTTCAACTTATTTCAGAGTATTTTTTCATCTTTAAAATGATAAATGTTTTATTTGACAAAAAAATGATAAATGTTATGTATTAATTCAATTGAGGTTTTTTTAACATTTCACTTTATTATCATATCTTTTTATTTTGATATTTTTTAAAGAATATATTTATAAAAAGAAAAATGTTAAAAAAAGAATATTTTTTTAACATTTCACTTTATTTATTTTTATTTAAATTGGTAAAAGAAAAAGGATGGCATACCCTTTTTAACATTTCACTAACTACTATGATTTTCCTTAAAAAAAAAAACTACTATGATTTAAATTTGATTTAAAAAACTGCAAAACTTGAACGGACCGAACTGCAAAACTTAAACCTGACAGTAATTTTTTTTTTGGAAGGAAGTAACGAATTTAGTGATACTAACGAATTAAATTAAATTATCAAATCAAGCATAGTCTTAAATGTATACTCATATATATATATATATATATATATATATATATATATATATATATATTTATAAATGTAATTATCAAAAAATTTAATATTTATAACGTGGCCCCAATTTCATGAAATTAAACTAAAAAAGATATTGACAGCGACCTAGTCAACTGTGTGACCCCAATTTGTTTACCTTCTAAAGCAAGTTTTGTCACTTTCAGAGATTCCTTAAACCCCCATTACCATCAATGTCACCACTCTTTAGTCTTAACTGTGATCCCCTTTTTATGTGTCCTCTTTCATTTCTTCTTCAATAACATTAAATGAATTAAGCATAGAAACTATGGTAATTGAGTTTTCTTTAGTTCATGAACACACGTATTCAACTTCAAGGTGGCACACCAACATGAAAATGTGGCTTATATCATTATGAAAAATAGAAAAAAAAATTCGAAGTTCACACTTGGTAGTGACAGATAATCTGGAATATGAAACTGACTTAAAGTTAATATGGTTGAAATTGAAATGAAAACAATTAATTACGTGAAAATATGATAAGGAGACAAAAATTATGGTTAATGAGTAGGTCCACCTTACTTATAGCATTTAATTTGATGATGCTCTTCATGCACTATAAATAAGGGTGTTGTTAGAGCATTTTCTCTCATCCTTTTCTCAAGTACTGTTAACTAATTAACGAAGATGAATTTCAAACCTTTTGTTTTGCTGATACTTCTGTCTGGTGTGGTTCTCATATCTGCAGTGAGGGCTTATGAAGATCCACCACCAAGCGGAAAGGATGAAGAGCTTATGGAGTGTGACAAGCAAGAATATGGTAACTTTGATCTCTTTATGTGTATTATTTAATCCGATTAATATATAATGTGAATGATGGTTATTTAAGTCAATTGTGAAATATTATGCAGTTTTAAGTGGAAGGAAAATGACCTTAGAGCCACTTCATGGTGGAAAGTGCAAAGGAGGCGGAAGTTATGGTGGTGGATCTGGCGGTAGTGGTGGAGGTGGCAGCCAAGGAGGAGGTAGTGGTGGTGGAGAAGGAGGTGGGAGTGGAAGTGGAGGAGGTGATTATGGTGGAGGAAGCGGAGGTTCTGGTGGAGGAGGTAGTGGTGGAAGTGGAGGAGGTGGTGGTGGTGGTGGAGGAAGTGAAGGAGGCGGGGGTAGTGGAGGAAGCGGAGGAGGTGATTATGGCGGTGGTGGAAGTTCAGGTGGGGGAGGTGGAAGCGGAGGAGGAGGGCATGGTGGTGGAGGAAGTGGTGGTAGTGGTGGAGGAAGCGAAGGAGGTGGGGGTAGTGGTGGAAGCGGAGGAGGTGGTAGTGGTGGAAGTGGTGGAGGAAGTGGCGGAAGTGGTGGAAGCGGAGGAGGAAGTCATGGTGGCGGTGGAAGTGGAGGAGGTGGTGGAAGCGGAGGGGGAGGAGGTTATGGTGGTGGAGGAAGTGGAGGAGGTTCTGGTGGAGGTGGTAGTGGTGGAAGCGGTGGAGGTCATGGTGGTGGAGGAAGTGGAAGTGGGGGAGGAGGTCATGGTGGTGGAGGAAGTGGTGGAAGCGGAGGAGGAGGTTATGGTGGCGGAGGAAGTGGTAGTGGTGGAAGCGGAGGAGGAGGTCATGGTGGCCATGGTGGTAAAGGAGGTCATGGTGGTCATGGTGGTGGAGGGAGTGGAGGGGGAGGTCATGGTGGTGGAGGAGGTCATGGTGGAAGTGGCGGAGGAGGTCATGGTGGTGGTGGAAGTGGAGGAGGAGGAGGTTCTGGTGGAGCTGGTGGTGGTGGAAGTGGAGGTCATGGTGGTGGTGGAGGCGGAGGAGGAGGTTACGGTGGTGGAGGGAGTGGAAGTGGTGGAAGCGGAGGAGGAGGCCATGGTGGTGGAGGAAGTGGTGGTTCAGGCAGTGGAGGAAGTGCGGGAGGTGGTGGTAGTGGTGGAAGCGGAGGAGGAGGCCATGGTGGTGGAGGAAGTGG
>Ga0315914_1004691_pt1 | contig 20331 bp, 12 predicted proteins | sample MpolenodulesMG_FD_203920 | JGI IMG/M metagenome (GOLD analysis project Ga0315914, IMG submission 203920) | Medicago polymorpha root nodule microbial communities from Los Angeles, California, United States - elongated nodules | ecosystem: Host-associated > Plants > Roots > Nodule | place: USA... | reverse complement strand
TAACCTTCCATGTATATTAACGAATGCATTCTCATTATCCTCTTCTGCCATCATTTTTACGTCAAAACAGTTTAGACTTAACAATGGAAAGTGATGCACAAACTCTCTTAGCCTTGCACTGCTTGAAATGTACAAATAACACCGCAAAATCTAACCATGTTTTATCTTCTTTCTTGATCTCTTATGTTTTGTTCCATATATATTTTTCAACTTGCACTAATTTCTTTGAATCTTTGATCTTTTTCAGCTCCATTAGATCCAAATCCTATAACTGATTTGGACAAGTTTGTTAACAGATTGCGAGTTCAATATAGAACTCTTCGAGTTGTGATATTCATCAACGAACCTTTTTTAATTGCTTTCTTTTCTGCGTTTTTCTTTTTAGTTTGAAAATTTATCTTTTTTGTCGATGGTTTTGTAATCCAAACAACATCTGTGGAGTATAATTATTATTCTCCACTTCAAGAATCAAGTATTCTGTTTTAAGTTCTATTTGATAATTTCATGCAGTAATATATGTGATATGTTCAAAAGTCAACAATGGCAAGAATCCAATTTGAATTTTACAATTAGGTTAAAACTCTGAAAATATATATTATTTGAGACATAATTAAGTGGTTGTTTCAACTCGACGAATAAATATTTGTAGGGTACTGTCACTTTTTAGAAGTTACTGAAGTCTAAAGTTTTTCAAATAAATATAATGTCATATTATTAGCATGTCAAAATTTTACTGTCAACATAAAATAATGGGTTTATTTCCATACATTAGTTGTTCATCAAGTATAACATTTTTAAAATATATGTTGCAAGTATTAAACCTTCTTCAATCACGTCGTCCATATAACAAGTCAATATATCAAATATTTATAGAACTTAATGATATGTCATTGTGAATAATCCAAACATTAATACTTATTATTGTTAATCGAAACTTCAGGTTAAGACTTAATGATATGCCATTGTGAATAATCACAATGGAATTTAATAGAACTAAATGATATGCAAAAATTCAACTTAATGTTATGCAATTGTGAATAATCAAAAATCTGCAACAAATTAATAATCTTCATTGCTAATCGAAAATCATTAAGTGGCAAAGTCTTTAATTTTTATATACGAATTCCTTTTGGTCATAAGTCTTTCAATTCAAATTTGTATCTTAAAGGTCATAATGTGTGCAATCAAAGTGAGAAGTCAATGTAATGGTTCTGTCTTGAACCTCCAAAAATTTTATAGAACTTAATGATATGTCATTGTGAATAATCCAAACATTAATACTTATTATTCATAATCGAAACTTCAGGTTAAGACTTAATGACATGCCATTGCGAATAATCACAATGAAATTTAATGAAACTTAATGATATGTGAAAATTCAACGTAATATGTTTACACTAATACGACCTCAAATGTTATTTATCACGAAGTCTTTTGTAATGTATCTTGATGTGTTCAATGTTCAAACATTTTTCTTATGTATGCTACCATTTCATTTTGTTGCTATTGTTGTTTTAGAAGGGAACATATTTTACAATTGTTATAAAAACTTCTATTAACTATATATGTTTACATTTTTGTGACTGATTCGATTAACTTCTACGCCGCACGGGTCAAGAGTCTAGTTTAATATTATAAGAATATAATGTATACTTGAATCATATTAAATAAAACGTTTTATTAGCATTAAAAAAGATATAAACGGTTACTTAATTATTAAACCTGTTAATTCAACCTTTAAGGTAATCATACAACGTTTAAAAATAATGTGTAACATTGAAATACCATTAAAAAACAAAATATATATAAATGAGAAAAATCAAGGTTGAAAAAAAAAATTATATTGAAAAATAAAACTATTTTCACCAAAAAGTAATTAATTTATTATTGTATGATGTAAATAAACAATATTAAATAATCCAATTGATACAAAGAAAGTGATAGTCACTTACCAACCAAGTAGTTGTTGTAAAAATCATTGAAAACATTAGATGCATTTGTTAACGAATACACGTTTGTTGGGATCAAAACAGTTTTAGATAGTTTGACTTTTGTGTTGATTGTGAAATTCAGTTTGCATTTGCCGCGTGATGGTCGATACGAACCACTGTTGCAAGCATCAAATGAGGAAATCGTGAACACCATTCCCTCTTGGAGTTGCTCCTTAAACTTGTAGATCAATATTCTTCGTGTAGACGCACCAATTCGATCAACCTAGATAACAAAGATTAAAACATTATACTTTAAACAAAAAAAACAAAAATGATATGAAAAGAGTACCTTTCGATCCATGAGAACCAACTCCAAGCACGAACAACCCTCACAACCAATGTCCACAGTTGTTTTTTTGGCAAAACATCAAAGATGAAGTCGTGTTTCGTAGACATTTTCCTATGCAATAGAAAAAAATTCAGAAATAACTTAGAATATAGATATCAAAGAACAGAAAAAGAAGAACTATATTTTGTGATTCTTGTGTACTCGTGCCCAAAAGCGCTACTATTTATATAGAAAAATAGTACCATAACGGTTAATATCTATCAATTATTAATTTGACCGTTTTAAAATTAATATTATCAACGTCTTTAATATTATAAAATGTGCATTAAACGATTAGATTATATTTCATGTAACCTACAAAAAATTAACTTCATAACATTTGAAATTTAATAATATCTTATTAATATTAAGTAATATAATTTTGTAACGAATAAAAATTAATTATATAACCTTAAAAACTAATTACTACAATTAAATTTTTAATCAGTAGGTTACTGTCGTAGTGTAACGGACCAAAATTCAAAATATAATTTATTCAAGTTATTTATTATAATTTTGTAACCTACCAAATTTTTAATGTACCGTAAAATGTTAATCGAATACTAAATATATTAATAATTATTTGATTGTAACGTACAAATTTTTAATGTAACATATAAATTTGATTCGAAACAAATAACGTACATATAAATTTTTATTTGTTGTATGTTAAAATATATTGGTAAAAACAAAAAATACATGATAAATATCCCACATAATTGGAGTGAGACCTATCATCACGCCAAATACTACCAATTCCAGTCAAATAGACAATTACAAAACTGGAATGGAAGTTCATAAAATAGCATATCCATTATTGGCTGGAAAAGTACAAAGTTAGCATGAATGATGTGGCATATTCTTGGCACCCACACATTTGGATAAGCTCTCAGCCTCTCACCCTACAAAGTCCATTATGGCCTTTTCAACAAAAAAGGATTTAATTCCTAATAGTTTATTTCTTTAATTAAGCAGGGTGGGTGTTACAAAAAAGCAGGATGAGATATGGACATACTTTTACTTATAGAAGGTTGTACAATATTAAATATTTGTATATTTTGAAATTTGTCAAAAAAATTAAGTTATTTATTGTTAACTCTTTAAAGAAACATTAATTGTCTTAACAAAAAGAAAAATAGTCATCTCGATATTTTTTTTAATTATTTGGTTTTAGTTATTTATGATTATAAGTTAGTTTTAGATCATCTCAAACTAGTTTTTGTTCGATTGTAAAAAAAATAAAAAATATACTACTAGTTTTTGTCTTGAACGGCAAATATTGGGATTGTCGATTATATTGTGACAGTTTCGATCGAATCCAAACTATTTATTGCTACAATGGTACAAATCTTAACTCTCTACTTTATAATCCTTTTTACCCCTGGGAAAAAAATGGTAACTTATGGTTTCTCTTAAATTTACCAAATTTTAAGCATATAAATTGGAAAGAATAACCTTTTTTTTTTAAGTATAAATAAGTTGGGTTTTGGGGACTATCGTAGTTATAACAATTCTCAAGGCTTAAAGAATGTTGATGTATAATACCCAAAAAAAGAATGTTAATTATTTATAGATCATCCATCAAAGATGTGATCACGCTGACTGCGGAAGTAATTGAATCGATGTCATCGTGGAATATGATTCAACTTTTTATCAACTAAACATGTATTTGTTGGTGATTGGAAAGTATAATGGTAGTTTTTCAAGAACATCTAATGTTTTTTTTTAAGAGGAGGAACATCTAAATTTCTCATCACTTCAAGCAATTTAGTATACACCTTTATTCTTTGAAATATACGGCACCAAATTTATTGTCATATAAAATGTACTGATATGATTGTTGATGGTTCTGTAACAAATGCAAATAGTCAATTTTATTTTAGATAAAATCCACATTATCATATAATTAGATCTTTGATTACCATTATAAAATGAACAAAACATAGTCAATTTGTTCATTTTTCTGAAAGTATTTGAAGAGCTTGACGAGGATTATGCGAATCAACTTAAACAATATTATCACATTGACAATCATCGATTTATATAATATTAGTCAGGTGACTGCTAACAGATTATTATGGAAATAATAGACATCATGTGAGATGAGGAAATCCGACTATGCAAATACGCGCGGCAGACACAAGGTTGACCTGCACCAATGCATGGGAATCACATGGGGTGAAGAATAAACTGTTGGAAAATAATTTTATTTTTTTAGAAAATCATGGAAAATAATATTAGTATCTTACTATGTAAAATTGTAAGTTAATTACGCGAAAGAGAATTCTTGAGTAACTAAAACTCCGTCAAAAATATTGTGAAGCACAAGACGAGTTGTTTGTTTCATTTTAACTAAATTTTTTCAATACCTAATAGTAAAAGCAACTCCAACAGAGTTATTTTAAGCCTGTCCACCAGCTCGGAGTTGGAAAATATAGGTCATTTTGAAAGTATGACCATTGGGATCCGCAGCATGGAATAATGGTTACTTGCTTAAGTAACGGGGATCATTAGTTACTTTGATTAAAAAAAAGTTTAATTAAGTAAATTGTCCATGTAAATATTTAGAATTTTGTTTTTAATACTTAAAAAATAAAATCACATTTTTTAATCTTTGTAACATTTTTCTTTAGCATTTTAGGGACAAAAATGTTGACGGAAAATTTTTAGAGGACTAAAAATGCTGATGAAAAATGCTAAGGGACTAAAAATACTGATGAAAAGTTTTACGAGATTCAAAAATACGATTTTATTTTGTATGGACTAAAAATGAAATTTTGAATATTTATAGAGATCATTTAATTAATCAACCCTTAAAAAAATAATATTGCTCTCACAATATTTTATTTTATTTTTACTTGAATAAAATATTGGTTATTTTTGAATAAAATATTAATATGCGAGGTAAATTTGTAGGACCTAATACTAGATTTTTAAAGTTCATCACCGAAGTAAATGATGAGTAAATTACTTTAAAATGATGTAGCATAACGTGACACACAAAATAACAATTGATAAAATTTATCATTAAAAGTGCTCTAAGAGATCAAACCTTTGACTATTTATTTAAAAGGTCAAAATCTCGTACCACTTGAACCGATTTATATTATGTATTTTGGATTCTACAAAATCCATGGTATGAGAGTGTTCATAGTATAACCATTAGTTTTATGTATTGGCCGTCTACAGTAGTGATCAACATGACGAAATGAAAAATTTATCACAGCACAAACACTTCACAAGAGATCAAATTAAGTATGATAACAACTATTGTCTAAATGATAGAGAATACGAAGGAAAATTTAAAGTTGGTTAGGGGAGCATTTTTCTATAGCTGGTAGGAAAGTCTTGGTGAAGTTGGTTGAGCATGCAACTGCAACTTATTGTATGAGCTCAGTGTTGCTGCTGCATTGATGTTTAGATGAAGAGTTGGACTTATCATTAATTTCTTCTAATGGGGTTCTAATAGAGGCACGTGAAGGGGAACCAACTCCGATTTTAGTGTCCTCAAAACTAAATATGATGTATCAATCATAGTATAACTAGAGAGTTAACATTATTTTCATATATATTCAAACTTAAGAAATTATAATTTAATATTTTAGGGTGAAAAGGTTGACCTCTTCAAATTTGACATATATACATTTTTTAATTATGTAACTTTTTCAAACAAAGAATTATGTGGCCATGTGAGATGACACCCGTTAAACATGCTCAAGACCTAGTGTATCAAATATTTTAAACAATTTATGCAATTAATCAGTGAACATATATAAATCATTTCAATTAATCCTTTATCGGTGTTTGTAAGTGTGAATATTGATTATTTCTTTTCATTTTATCATACTTGAAAAATAAATTGATCAAAGTGGGATTGAAGCATTAATAACATGAAAGGCATGCAGCAATTGAAGGGTGCTAAGGTGGCAAGATGACTCTTGGAGGCACGAAGGGGCATTCTCTTTTTATAAGAAGATTAGGGTTGACCATTAATAACTTTCGGCTTGGAGATGATCTACATTGCTATCATTCATTTTATATTTGCTCGAAAACCACTTATAGCATGATTTATTTATTTTTAAATATCTCCTATGTAACAAAACAATTTTTGGATTAGAGGAGAGGAACTACTCCGTCAAGGAGGATCAACATTATATCACAAAGTAGGAGACACAAGAATAACATGTCCTTTTTCCTTTGAAAAAAGAAAGAAAAGAGAGAGCCAAAAGGATGTAGAAAAGCATTGATTGAATGTCCCAATTTGTTCACCATGTCAACCAAATTTAGAAGCCAACTCAAGATTAGGCTTGTAGCTCACGAGTTAGGTTAGATGAGCTGCAAACAATTGAGCACAATCAACTGTGGATCAACAAGCCACCTCAAAATATTGTAAACCTCATCCAAAAAATATGGGGTTTTCATATGAACTGTTCCGAGTGGTCAAAGATTTTTAGCATTTGGTTTTTAAACTCCATTTCAATACCAAAACATGTTTGAGTAAACTGAGATTGAATTGATTATTTACTTAATTTTAATACAGTTTTCCACTAAAATAAAAAAAATAAAAAATAGGTTTTACTATTTTTGATTTAACGCAAACAAGTTATCATAAATGGTGGTCAACCACTATAATCATTATTCAAGCCATAATCGACTAACACTTTGACCACTACTGGTCAATCAACAATTCGAATCACCAATTCGATCACCACTATGGACCACCTTTAATCATCATTTTATACACCTCTATTCTCCAATCTGACCATCACCAACCACCATTTCGACCACCGTCATCTAACGATCTAACCATTCTTGATCACCACTTCATCCACCTTTGACTACCAATATTACGACCATCAGTCGGCACTCTGGCTATTGTCAACCACCATTGCCAGCCACCACTTTGACTATCATCGATCACTAAGAACCATCACCGTTCACCACACCAACTACCAAGATGACTACTTATCCGACCACCATAAAAAAACATCGGTCACCGCAATCAATCACCACTTCATCCACCTGCAATCAACAATCCTACCACCACACTAACCACTACTCCGACCACCAAAAATCACCACCATTCACCACATTGACTACTACTCTAACCACCATAAACTACAACGAGACACCACCATCGACCTCCACTTTGTCTGCCATCCATCACCACCAACTACCACTTTGCCAACCACTGCGGCGATCGCCAACCACCACTGATCACCACTTCGACAAACATTTGCGAGAACCACCATTTTCAAACATTATTAAAATTACCACCACTTAGACCATCTTTGTATGTTCTTTTGTGTCGATTCTGTTAGTATTTGGAAAACTTGTGGTCTGGATAATGTGTATGTGTTTACCTAAGGGCTGGATCTTCTCTCTTGGTGCAAGAAGATTGACTTGAATTGTGTGTTTATCATCATGTTGGTGGTGTAGTGTACTAGAAATGAATTCACTTTTAAATCACAGAGCATATGTTCCAAATAGTGCGGCTAAAGTTTATTCCCTGGCGAGTTCTTGTTCTACTGCGTTTGGTATGCATTTGGCTGATTCTTCACTTGTTGGTTGTTGCTACACCTTGCCTTGTGGCTTGGTCTCATCCAGTTGAAGAGACAGAGACCGGCTATTAATGTGGATTGGACAAACACTGCAGATTTTGGCGCTTGATGAGAAACAGAAATGGTGCGTTTCTTTGGGGGTTTTATGGGACTGCGAAGCTTTGGCTAATATTTTGTATATTAAAATTATGGCAATTTTTCATGGTTTAAGTCTTTATTGGGAGGTGGGCATAGGAGGATTATTTGCTTCTCTAATTCCCTTCAAGCAGTTTTAATCAAAGATTGTGTATCAGTTAACCACAGATTTGCTAATAAGCCTACGAAGGTAATGTGTGGATGTTCTTGCTAAGATGGGAGTGCAGTCCAAATCTTCATTCAGCAAGTTATCTAAACCTCCATTTGATTTTATTCGATGTAAATTTTATACCACCCCTCACTTCCCCTGTAAACTCGCAAAAAAAACTTTAATGGCATGGGTTTATACACGTATAATGCAAACATGCTTCCGGAACTTTCCCCACATGGTGCCCCAATCTCTCAAGTGTAATATAGTTGAAATACAAAACTTCAAAAATGAATCAGTGAAATATATCAGGAAAACAAAAAAGGGGGTAGTTTTTTAAATAGGGACTACAACATAGTTTTTTTAAAATAGAAACAATTTTAAGAATAAAGAACACTTGGAAAATACTAGAATTTACTATCTTCCTGCCTTACGTAGAATCAATTTTTGACAACAAACTTGATTAACACCTTTATATAGCGCTTGAAATCAAGTTAAGACTCATCACAACATGCATATAGGGGTTAGACTCATGGAGTCGATTTTAATCAAGAATAACCAAAACATAGCACTAGATTTTCGTAATTTTGGTGCAAATCATAGTATATGAAGTACCTGTTACCATCAGCAAATATAACATAAGCTATCATCAAGAAGAGTGTGTTCTTTAAAACAAAATTGACAAAAATGAGAGATCCTAAACAGCAAGTGATAAAAAAAAAACTCCTAAGTTGGTGACACAATAGTACATGTTTTCTTGATAAAACAGGCAAGGCTACTCAGCATCTTTTTTCTTCTTGGGCACTCTATAGCCACCAACAACACAAGCATGGTCCCTCTCAAATGGTTCAAGAGTCACTTGCTCCATTGGCTTAAATTGATCTGCTTTCAACTTGTTTACCTCAGCACTGAATACTGCCTCAGCTGGAACTGTGGAATCAATACAATTGGCCTACCATGCAAAATAAAATTGATTTAGAAACCAATACAAACAATTAAAATTTAAACTTCAAAGCCAAGCCTCTACATCGAAGAAATCGACCATTTTACAAAGGTCTGAAGGGATTTTATCTATCCATTAAAGTTATAAGGTCAAACTCGACAATGAGCACATGCCAAATACTAACCTCATTTTCCCTTTGTTTTTTGTTACTGAAGTAATGCATACAAACAAAATAAAAAAATACATTGTTTTCCATGGTTCCTATAGAAAGTAAGCTTTGAAAAACAAGAAACCAGTTTTGATACAATAGGTTTCTGAACAAACCTTGATAGAAATAACAAAATGTCCTCCAGCTTTGAGATAATACGAAGCATTGAGACCTAAAATTCTTGCCTGCAATTATCATCAAAAGAGTATAATCAACACTGACACTTAGAATACATGGGAGCGTCATCCCACCTCAACATTAACACTAATTGAAAACAAACAAACATCAAAAGTAACAAAACAAAATCCAGATTGCAAATCAACAATCAAAAGGATATAATGAAAAACGAAGAAATGCAAACCAAAACTGATTTTCAGACAGCAAGATGTTTCATGCCACCACAATTTATATTTCAATTAAAATCATTCTTAGAAAACAAACACTAAAAATTAAGAAATTCAAAATCTGAACATCATCAAAATATACAAGGCTCAACTGGAAAAGGGGGAATCTGAAACAAAAACCATGTGCTTAAACAAGTCATTACTGCCCCCAACACTGTTCTTAAACATTGTAAAACAATATAGATAAATAAAAAGAATAAAAATTGATGAGCATCAGAATCTCGGGTCTACATCATCCAAGAAGTCTTGAAGGGGAATCCGAGTAACTCATCACATGCACTGGTATTGTAATCAAAACAGTTTACACTTTGAAATGAAAGTTCATAAACAAAATTGGAAATAAAATTTATAAACAAAACTGGATTTTTTTTGGTGGTGTACAGGGTTCAAACCCTGGAACAAGCATATTATGCCTTGTACTTACCAACTGATCTAAGCTCACGGGGACAACAAAACACGATTTAAAGACAGTATTTGTTTGTAGTAAAACAATATAAAGAAAAAAAAAATATTTATGTGCATCAGAATCTCGGGTCTACATCATCCAAGAAGTCTTGAAGGGGAATCCGAGTAACTCATCACATGCACCGATGTAGTAGTAACTAAAACATTTTACATTTCGAAATAAACAATAAACAAAATTATACATTGTCTCAAGACACTTTAAATTAGTAAAGGTCCCATCCTTCAGAGTTTAAAACCACACCTGATCAGGCTGAGCAACATCAGAAAATATCACATCTACCATGCCAACCAACATTCTGTACTTGGCTGGATGTCTAGCATCTTCAATAATCGGTATAACATTGGTACGCTTCTTGGCCATATTGACCAAGTCACGCCCACTTCGATGGGAGAATTCTACTGCATAGACAACTCCGGTCTACATAAACATAACATAATATTCTAATCAGCCTCATAAACAACAAAAAATATGTTGAAAAAAATCAACCAATTTGAACTAATACTTAACTGGACCAACAATATCAGACACATGAGAAACAGTTGTTCCTGAAGCAGCTCCTAGGTAAAGGACTTTAGCACCAGGTTTCTTAATAAAAAAAATAAAAATAAAAAGATATCAATATAATGTATTTGAAGGACAATGTAATGTTACAGGAAAATGAAGCAACTTACAATCCATATGTTGTCGACTCCTCCCAGGACAGCAGCTGCCAACTTGGAACGGAAAGGGTTCCAAATTCTATACTCAGTCTTAGTACCATCCTCATTCTGCAGAAAGTAAATTGTCATTGCGTAATTAGATTAAATGATACGACGGAAACTCACCAAAATCTTGAGAAAAACAGAGAGAAACTTAGGGCCAGTTTTATTCCCTTTTTGTAAATATGGCATCGTCTTTATAAATATCTAGTGATACTGAATTTGGATTACCAAACAGTTTTTTTTCTTAAAAATAGATTTTGAAAACTGATTTTCAATTGAGTATTTAAAAACTAAAAATCAAGATCAAATCAAACAGGCCCTTTCAACACATTCAGAAAAATATTTTGCAGGATTTGAATACACATTATCAAGTAAAACATGGATGTTAAAATAGGAACAATAAATGTAAATGATTGATTGCAACATGTAATAAACTTAAACAGCACCAACACACTTTTATTTCTTATAACTTACTCACACACTCATAATCCTAAACAAACATGTATAAATTAATCTCAATCTATAACTAATAATTTGAAAAGAACTAAATAAATTCAAAGCACAAACTTCAAAAGATGAGAAAAAAATACCTGCACGGTAACCCTCTTCTCATTGTAAACAGCTTCTCCAGGAACAAGATTCTTAGTGACAAGAGCATCTTCTTTACCCTTGGCAATGAAAATACCCTCATGTCTATGAGGTTCAACAATGACCTTGCTACCTCCCTTCATGCCACCACCTCTTCCTCCACCACGGCCTCCTCCACGACCTCCTCTGCCTCCTCCACCTCTACCACCACCTCTAGCCTTGAATGGGGTACCTCTATCTCCTCCTCTTCCTCCAAAACCACCTCTCCCTCCTCCTCTACCTCCTCTGTCACCACCCCTTCCTCCCCTGAACCCTCCACCACCGCGACCTGTGCAAATTCAATACACCAATATCAACAAAAATCACTATATAGTTCATAAAACAAACAAAACTACTCCTTTGAGCAAATTAGCATAAACCCATTTGATTTTAACAAATAAAAGTAAACAAAGGCGTCATCAATAAACTCTGATTCGAACAAGGATGGTTGGTGTATTCTGTTACCTCGAACAGGAGGAGCCATTGCAGTTGTAGAGAGATTGCGAAGAGATTGGTGAGTACGGCTACAAAGGGTTTATCAACGCAGCGAAATGTAAAGACTTCAACGCTGAAGAAAGGATTTTATAGTTAAGAGTTAGGGTTTAGGGTTAGGGTTTTGAATTTTGATGGATCAGAGGAAAAGCCCAATAACTAATTCACGGGCCACTATTCTGTTAAACAAACACGTGAACTAGAGTTGTGGGGAAAGTTTAACTTTATACCCCCATTCTTACTCCTACCCAAGATACATGAGCTACCCAACATTTCCTTTATTTTAATAACTAAAAATATTATTTTCACAAATAACCAGAAACAATGGTAGGACAAGTACGTTTGAATATTCAAATTGGGGTGTGATGTTTGTAGATTGTTAAATAAATATAATCTTTCATGGAAATATTTTGTTCTGGACAAAATTTTGGAGCATATCGATTTGTAAAAGTCGTAATTCACTAATAAAAATTCTTCAAGCTTCAAACAATAAGTTATGTAGTTGCCCACGGTTAAAAATCCCATATCTTGAATCCCATTCATGATAGAAATGGATTATCGGTTGCACAAAATAAATCACCTGAACATAACAAGTACGAGTGACACTAGGTATATATATTACATGAATGTATCTACATGTGCCATAAAAAAAATAATCTCGATTGATATATCATAGATCGAAGTAGAAGCATGTGATATTTGTTGGGGTTTCATTTTTGTGTTTCAAGAAGAAAAAAATGTGGCAATGAACCGAACCAACTTGACAATAGTTCGGAGCTCAATTCAACAATTAACTCGTTATACTTAGTTCATGAACCAAATGAGTTAAAATTAAGTTGAAAATTAAATTCGTTAAATAAATTAGCTGAACTTGAATTGTATATAGTTCGACTATAGAATTGGTATGACTGCAACTAAAACCAGGACCAACACCCAATCAGTGAGTGATTAAACTAACATGGTATTTGAACCCAGTTTAGATGTCTTGCATTTATGCTTTACTCTTCTAGCGAACTAAAAACAAACAGAAATCTCTACCTAACATGATAACAAAATGCAAGGAATATTTAAGTATATAACAGAGATGAGGAAAAATCCGTTCATACAATTATTAAGATGGTTTTTTCACGACAGTTACTGAAGATTAACTTGTGGAAGCAAAGATACATTGCAATGTTTTTAACTCCATAATGCACAAACTATGTGTTTCTGGAAACAGTTCTAAAAGGATGAAGACATTCAAAAGCCTTCGAAAAGTTATCTTCCAAAGCATATAGACCATTCTTTATGGAGTTAGACTTCTAGATGTATCTTTATTTTTGAAAGTCAACTTCCAAAAGATATTTCAGATTTCAAGAAAAAGATATATGTTCCCAAAAGTAAACTTTTGGATATGATGAAAAAAAATTGAGCATAGATGATGCATGTGAGACTGAGAGAGTATCCACAAGGACTAATCCAAAACTATAGGATTGCGGGAACAATATTCATTTCACATGTCCAGTCACATAAACTTTTAACACAACAACAACCAAACCTTATCCCACTAAGTGGAGTCGGCTGACATAAACTTTTAAGATCTTTAAAAATCATTGAATGGTGTGGGCACACCACAAGTTCCCAACAACAATTACAAGGCAAAGATCTTGAGAGAGAGAAAAAACCTCATAACAAGGTTACTATTAGTTAAAACAAATGTAACAAACTATTACACAACTTACTCACAACAAGATACATAACAAATCATAGAAAAGTCTTGGATGCTAAAACATATGGGGGAGTAACATCTCCCAAAAGAATAAGTTACAACAAACAGACGTAATAGACATCTACAAAGTGTTCAATAGCAAACTACATGATCGGTTCTTCCTCATTTTCAGCATCGACCATTTCTTCATCATCGTTCTCGATATCAGCTTCATCAATATCAGCTTCGAGAAGCCACTGCTCAAATTCATCCACCTCATCATAATCATGTGTATATAAGCCATCTGACATATCACAAGGATCGGGCCCAAGTTCCTCGCCATTGCATGCCACATACAAGAAAGGTCTACTTCTAGCTAAAGCATCTACCATGTCTCTATTAACACTTCCAGTCACTCCCAACCATTTAAGCCTTGGAAAATACGGTTTCTTTAACCAACGAAAAGCAAGTGGCGTAATGCCACCACAGTTATACATATCCAACAAGCGCAGACCGCTTTCATACCATCCAGCATCATCAGTCATCATTGAAGCTAATGCCATGATCGAGGTATCGCCAATTAGAGGGCATTGTCGCATTCGAAGATCCAAAAAAGGAATTCGGCTTTTTGCCAACTCTAGAACACCATTATCTGAGAGGTTAGGAAGATTGGATAGATCCAAGTCTCTTAATTCCAACTTGCCACACCCATCAAATAGAACTGTTATGCATTTATCAGTGAGCCTCTTGCACCCTCGAAGAGACAATGCATACAGTGAATTAATAACTGTAGGCCGTAAGTATGAAAGTCCAGCATCAGTTATATCAGAGCCATCAATGAGTAAAATTTTTAGTCTCAAAAGTATGCCAATGGCTCGGAGAGCTTCATCCCCAAGGCTTCTGCAATCTCTCAAGTCGAGAACTTTAAGTTCCTTGTTTGAAGTCAAACTAAAAACTGAATGATTGGTTAAGAGCTTGCACCATCTTAAGCTCACATGTGTTAAAGTAAGGGATGTTGCAGAGATATCATGAAAAACTAGATCAGTTAATTGAGTCCCATGAGTGACCTTAAGCTTGTATAGACGAGAGCAAGAATGCAGGATAGTTTTGATTCCTGTGTCTGTGACACGACAAAAGCCGCCAAGACATATGCTCTCCATGTTTGCACACTTATCAGCCATTAAAAGTAATCCTAGATCATTCACTCTTCGAAAGTAACAAATTATGAACTCTTGGCTTCGGATCAATGAAAGATGCTTCAATCTCCCATGTTGATTAATTTGCTGAAGACCAGCGTTGGTTAGATCAAATGTAATTCTTGGTTCAACAAATGGTGCATCACGAAGATCCAAATGGGTCAAAAAGGCGAGACCTTTGGATATTGTGTTAACCATTGCATCTGTTATATAGTTCACCGAAAGACACAATTTCTGAATTCCAGGAAGTATGGATGGTTGGATAGGATTAAGGGGCTGATGAGATCCCAAATTTGAACTGAACAGTTCGATCACTGTAACGGAAGAAATATATCCAATCTCAAGAGAAGTAAGTTTCTCGGACGCAGAAGCCCAAACTCGAGCCAAGTTATGACGTAGAAAGAGAGAGACATCAAACATCAAAATCAAAACCTACAAAATCACCCATAATGCACATTAGATCTAGTTGCATTAATAACTACTGATCATATGGTCATTATATTTTACAAAAGAAAAAAAATACATGGAAAAATAAAAATTCCAAGAAAGACTATGATGAAACTTTGAAGATCAAGCAAACTTTTATAATTATTAATTATTAAGGTGTTACAATAAAAGCAATCATACATCTAGATATATCGGTAGTTTTCACAAACGATACAAAGTTTTGCTCAAGATCAATGAAGTTTAATAAATGCAGCCAAAATATTCATATTAAAGAAGATCGCCAAACAGCAGACAGATAAATCAGTTGTGACCTGTGATAGTTATTCATTATCTAGAAAACTTTCTTTAAAAAATGTTAGAAACTTGTTATTTTTGTTAATTGTTAGTATGTCTTACTTCTAACTGGGAGCAACCAGTGAGTAACTCCTCCAGATCAGATATGTGAATTGCCCTCCCTCTTTTTTCTGCAACCGAACCCAAGTAAAGAGATCTATGGAAATAAACAACACGAATCGATAGATAAGATCAACAACACTATACTATGTAATTGTGAAATAACACAAATCCCCAAACCACGTAATTTCGTAATCAAACATTCAAAAAGCGACCGATCCAATCCATTATGATCACAAAGACAAAGACAGGATAAAGAACAACAAACGAACCTTAGGTCCTTGCATTGAGTACCGATCTCAGAAAGAAGTTTGCCACTGAAATCAGAACAATTATACAAAGAAAGCTCGTGGAGAGAGGGTTTGACCAATAGAGAGATTGAAGAATCATCAAGACGACCACAATCAACTTTGAGACTCTTAAGATACGGATTAGGTGGCAGCAACGGCGTGAGTAAGTTTCCAGATGGAGCAACGTCCTGAAAAACAACAAATATTGTTATAAGATTGGGGAATTTCAAAAACCTAAACTGTTATCAGCGAAATAAAGAGATGGGATCTATATATATACTTACGATGAGATGGAAATTAGGGAGGAAGGAGAGGATATGTTTAGCGCAGGAGCGGAAGGTGGAGGCGGTGGTGGCTAATGAACAAATGGAAGCGACGTCGAGTTTGGTCATGATGGTGGCAAGCAGAGCATGAGGGAGTTGATCCAACCTAACCTCCTCCGGACTCGCCATTTTCTCGATTAGATCAGATCGGTTTCGTCTCTGAAATGAATATCTTGTTTTCTGTGAGACTTGAAAGTTGAAACACCGTCAATTATTCTCATATGAAGATTGCTTTTTTTGACATTCATTCACGGGTAAATGACTAAAAAACAGCAGTTAATTGTCGTGTATTTTAATTATAAGCCAGCAGCAGTTAACTACAGTTGAGGGTATTTTAGTCTTTTACTTGAGTTTATAGAAAGTATTTTCAGATTCACAACATTTTTTTTATGACAGGGAATGAACATGTTGGACCAAATGTATGGAATTGCTATTTACACCGTTCCTTGTTTATACACCTCCTATGTCAAAATATCAAGAGTTAATATCTTCTCCATTTATTATTCTCTCTATCTCATCCATTTGGAGAGATATAGACACAATTTTTTTTTTAAAAACTAAAAAGTATTAATGATTGTGGGACCCACTTAATAGTAGAACCTACTATCTATTTTATGTGCCTATCTCTCTCCAAATTGCATACCTCATTTATTATGTCAAATGGAGATGATATTTACCCGTCAAATATACATTTATCTTACCCATATATTTTATTTTTTGAGTTGTGTTATTTTAACATTCATTTATATGACAATTTTTGAAACAACGGAAGATTCTACAAAAAAAAGAAGAGATATTGACATAAAAATCAAAGCAATGGAAAATGAAAGTAAAAACATAATGTGAATATAAGATAAGAGACAGAATTATCACAAAAGTTATTAAAAATGTTGTTCAAATATCATGTCTTTTTTTTACAAGATTTATCTTACCCATATATAATAGAGAAATCTATATTCTTTAAATTACATTCATCTCTCTTTTTACGTTTAAATCTTCATTTCTCTCTTATCGTCTAACCACAAAATTCTAACACAAAAGACAAAATGGATATTGCGAGTGTGTTTTAATAATTGTGATGTATTTTTTTATTTTGATTAACAATATTATTTTTTTGATAAATTTTGATTCACATTACCATATAGCTTTGATAAGATTAATAAATAATCAAATTTTATGAGTATTATTAACATATTAAGGTGATTTAATGGTGTTTACTTTATGACCTTGAAATGTTTTTATCTTAATTTTATGTTGAATTCTCTCCGCCGTCGATTTTCATGTGTTAGTTTGACTTTTTAAAAAAGAATTAGCTTCATCTTTCTTTTAACAAGAATTCATTTAATGACCTCTCAAAACCCTTAATGCAAACCCCCGACGTAGAAGTTAAAGAAATTTTTTGAGATGAAACCCACCTTCAATAATCGAGACAGTCATGACGGTGAATCCAACCCCAAAAATTCTGACAAAACGTAGAGAGAGGAGGAGACTGTGTAGGAGTGGGTGATGGGTACCATAGTGCCCATCCCCATACCCGCGTTTTAAAAAATCCTCATACCCAAGCCCATACCCTCTTGAGCAATAAGTTTGGTATCCGTCCCCATACCCTATGAGTATCTAAGTGCACATAGCTGCACCCTTTACCCGCACTTTCACAACAAAAAGATAATAAATAACAAAAATATAACAACATAATTCAAATATGATATGGAATATTCTAAATCAACATATAAAATATTACACATCATATTATTTAGCCAAATAAAAGTATCTAAAATATAAAAAATAAGTGTATATTACAATAAATATCAAAGACTTTGGATTAATTAACTAAATTTAATATAAATAAAATTATTGGTATAATATATATAATGTGCGGACATGGGGCGTGGTGAGCACTAGAGTGCCCGGACCCGCACCCATACCCATTCAATTTGCGGGTAATTACCCGTGCCTGTAACAATCCGATTTTTCGCTAGATTTATTTTATTATTTATTTACATGTGTTTATATGTGCTTATATGTGATTAATTGTCTCTGTATGCATTTTGGGTTAGGATTAATGAATTTTGGTGTTAGAAGGGTATTATAGTCATTTTAAACTCAGGAGTATTTTGGTCATTTTGTGAGCAAGTGTAAATTAGTAATTTCATGATGAAGGTTATTTTTAGTGCTTCGAGTGAGAGCTATTATTTTTGCTAAGTTACTATTCGGTGGTGGTAATTAGTTTTGAACCGGTAATTATTCGATAACTTTTAACCGTTAGTGGATAAAAACTTTGGGAGTTAGTTTATAAGTGTTGTGGGCTCATTAAGGCATTAAGAGGGTTAAGCTCAATTGTGTAGAGACTATATAAGCATTAGTCATTAAAGAAAATAGGGTTACACAATCATTTCATAAGTTTTTGAGAGAGGTAGAGAGAGAAGGTGCTAGAAGAGAAGAAAATGGTTTTGAATAGAAAAGAACAAGGACCGCAAAAAGAGGGTAGATAATCTAGAGATTGGAGTTAAAGTGAAGCCTTAATTTAGAATTGTGAAGATTTGAGGTAAGGGGACTAGTTTTCATTCATAATCTCTTTGTTTAATTTCTTTTCTACTTCTATCCATAAGTGCTTATTTGTGAAAAGTGATTATTATGATTTTAATTGATAAAATTCGTGCTTATGCTTTGATGTAATATTGGGTATGTGAATTTGATGTGGATTAAGTTGTTGATGATGAAACTACATGCTCAAGATGTGTATATATGTATACTTTGTGTTTTCACTCAAAATTGATGAAATACAATGTTGTTGTTGATGAATTGTTGATGAATTCATGATTGGTTGTTGTTGTTGTTGTGAGACGTTGTTGTTGATAAGTGATGCCATGGGTAATCATAATCATAGAACTTGCTATGAATTTGTGTTGTTCTTGAGGATTTTTATGAAAAATGGGTCAAATGGTGAATTGTGTTGAAATGATGTTTTGATTTCAAGTTCTATATAGTTTTGAGTGTATTTTATGCACATAAACCTATAAACAACCTCTGGGAACAAATCTGGATGTTGGGGGATCAAAATTTGGGTTTTTGGGTGAAAAATGGTGCAAAAACCGTAACAACAGGGCAAAACTCGCTATTGGCGAAATCTGTCTGGAACATTTTCGCTATCAGCCAGAATTACGCTATTAGCGAAATTGCACAGTGACAGCATCCCCTATTTCGCGTTCTCGTGTTTTTTTCACACATTTCTGTTTTGAATTGCCTTTTGGTGTAAACATGAAAGTTTTAGATAATTGTGTTATCTTTCCAATGGCTTTGGTTTAACTTGAAAATGATTTTTAGATTTTGAGTTATGATGAAAACACTCCAAGTAGGTCTTGGAGAAATTTTAAGGAAACTTAACATAACTATTTTCAAGTCAACCCGAAACTTATGGTTTGTTTCCAAACTTCAAAACTAGAAGTATTAGGAGTACAATTAAGAGGTTTAAGAGTATTTAACCTATGTCTTGTTGAATCTAACCTGGTTTTGTTTTGAAAATGATTTGGTTTTACAATATAGAAGAAATGATACGAACTTGTCATAACTTTATGATTTTGATGATTTTGTCGTAGTCGGCGGTGAAACGCACATGTATATTCAATTGCACTCATATGTGATTTAAGTGTATACATAGTCGATGCCCTAGAGTTTATTTACTTGGTTTTGGTTCATTTGTCTCAATTGTTTTAAAGTTGTAAAATGATAGACGAACTTTGTCGAAAATGATCTTTAAGGCCGAATACTTTGCAAATCTTTTGTGAATAGCTTTATATGATTATATGAAGATATGTGAATGATTTTTAGGTTTTGAATATGATGTTTATCATAAGGTGTTGTATTTTCTCCACTGTGAGAAATAGTATGATGTTGAATTATATGATAAAGTCGATGTTGGTGAATACATATATGTTGAATGATTGTGATATTGTTGGTGAATACATATATGTTACTTGATTGTGATATTGTT
>Ga0315914_1004690_pt1 | contig 20332 bp, 9 predicted proteins | sample MpolenodulesMG_FD_203920 | JGI IMG/M metagenome (GOLD analysis project Ga0315914, IMG submission 203920) | Medicago polymorpha root nodule microbial communities from Los Angeles, California, United States - elongated nodules | ecosystem: Host-associated > Plants > Roots > Nodule | place: USA... | reverse complement strand
TCTCAAATTTAGTGTTTAGATGAAGGAAATAGAATTATTGGTTAATTAGCATAAACAACATTAGCTACACCATGGGGGATGAAAATTAATTAAGCATATGGTTGCTTCTTTGTTATGTTTTTCATGGCATCACAAATCGATTTGAGGTTAAATTGAATCAATTTCTTAAACCATAAATTGAATCAATTTATATACTACTCTTAAACACGCAAATAAAAGTCAAAAGGGCAGAAGAACCATTGCATATGATTCTTGTGTATTGGTCCCAACCCAGAAGAGAACCTCACTGGTTCTTGTTCTTTTGAAGTTAATTGTTTGTGCAAAATTATTTTTTCATATATTTTAGATTTTCAGCGAGCAACTTTTGCAGATTTTAGCATGTTGGAGAAGAAGCAAATGCAGAAGAGACAGAGATAGAATTGTATGTGGAGATGTATTGTTGTTCTCAATTATAATATCAACTAATCACAACCGCTGATGAAATCTAACAGTACTTTTTAAGTGCTCCACCGGTGAGGGACTTAGTTGGTCCCTCACCCTAGAATCCACCGTATTTTATAGTACTTTATTTTTTTAAAAAAATATAATTTTTAATACGGGCCGGCCCGTTAGCCCGCAATCCGTGTAAGGCCGGGTTCGGGTAGTATATTTCAAGCCCGTTTTTCAACCGAGTTTTTTGGCCCGACCCAATAAACCTGAAGCCCGTTAGGGCCGACCCTAAACGGTCGAGCTGCCCGTTTTGACAGCTCTAACCTCTACAGTTATATCTTCAACCTATAATTCACTAAAAAAATAATTTTATCTTTTTTGCCATTTAATTTTTTACACTAAATTTTCCCTCCTCACTTTCAAAATTTTCGAAAAAACTTTAACTTACATTTCCAGTAACCATTTATCCATGAAAACTTTCAATCACTTTCCCATATTGTTTTTATTTTTCAAAAAATTGATATCGACATTTTTCGTATTAATTCCGAAAAACAATCATAAAGAATTCAGGTAACAATCATTTTTTTTTTGACAAAAACAAAATGATATTCATTCATTCAAATCGAGAGATTACATCATTCAACACCGCTAAAAACGTAAAGGATGAATCTGCGAACAAACTCACAGTATCCAAGTTAATAGTATACAACGGCATAATGCCTACAAAAATATATGATAAAATTAAAGTGACCGGAATATCCATAGCCTCTCGATCTGGAACGTTGACGCCCAAATCTTTGATTGAATAATCAATCTTCAATATGAACCAAATGAACACAGCAAGAAGACGGAAAATCAAACAAAGAAATATAGAGAAAATTAGCCAAAAACCTAGATCCATGTGAAAATTACTTATTTAGATTGAAATATAGAGAAAAAGATGAAGATGGGTGATTTCAGGTCAAGAATTAACCAAATACCATCCCTCAATGAAAAATCTGAAAGAGAAAACCTAGAGAGAGAAAACTAGGGCCTTCTTGTTGGAGAGGGAGGGGAAGAGCAAATAAAATAGTTTGTTAGGAAAAGTGACAGATCATTGACAATTTTATTTTTTTTCAATTCAATTGGTATTTTTTTTTTAAGAATTCAAAGTATTTTTATCACCGTGACTTTGTGCAAAAAATACAATTCATCCTGATTCATTGACAATATTTGCCCAACTAATTTTTGTAGTTTCAGTCCTATGAAACATTTTTAGCCAAACATCTTTTAAAACATAATTAAATGTAATCCAGATTGTATAATATACTTTTGCACAAAGCACATGTTAATGTTGTCATTGTCAACTATATTATTATTTTTTCCGTAAAAAGAAAACTATATTATTTTATTTTAAATACATAAAATAATTGAAACACTTCATCAAAAAACCAATCAATACTCTACAGCAGATGAGATGTGATATGAATACATGACTGAAGAGTTATATAATATTTTTAAAAGTAAGACTTATAAAAATTGTCTCATAAAGCATATGGGTGTCTGGTTGTGCGATGGGGAAAATTGATTTTGATATAATTGATTTTGATTAAAAATGATTTTTGTTTGAATACATTCATGTAAATGTGAGTTGAACTATAAATTTGTATGTGAAAATCAATTCTAGAATCAAAATCTACAAATCCTAGATTCAAATAGGATCAATTATGGAGACAAAATCAATTTTACTTGACAACAACTAAACATGTTAAAATCAACTTCATATCTCCAAAATCAATTTTGATCGGTCTAAAATGGAACTAAATATATACAATATCAACATTTATTACGTTGAGACACAAGTTGGCAATATCTCCTTTTCCAACATTTATTACAATAGATAGATGTGTGATTTTTGTTATTAGGGTATTTGAAGAAAGAAAGAAAAAAAAAAGTTCTTATGCTTTGTTTGGCTCGAGAGAGCATTTTAAGTCTCTTGTTGAGCAGGGAGCGGTTGACACTTGTATTTTGTTACCGTGTTGGCGGTCAATCCATTAGTCATAGTTATACTCTAACGGTGTGTTTCAAAGGTTCACTTTTCATTCTTTTTTTTAACCTGATTTCGCACCCGTACGCGTGTTCGCTGAGTTGCGTTTATGATTAGTGAATTTTTGTTAGGATAGATAAGAGTTGATCTACCTAGACTAATTTTTCATTCCCGATTGGGTTATTCCTTGGTCGGGTGTTATGTCCTCCCATCACGTTCTTTTTATTTATTTTATTTTATTTACTATTTGGCTTAAAAAAACTGTATAATTTGGTTTTCTTTTTAATGTCATTCTTATTTCTTAATAGCATATATTCAACCTAGAACTACAATACTGCAGTCTAATTAACAGATCTGAAGCATTTTGATAATGAATTACTGAACCATTTTTTATTTTATTTTTATAATGGCACAAATGGTGGGAAGAGCATCTTAAGATGAAGAATCTATATTCCTTGTGCAACATTAAAAATGCCACTTTATCAATGATGGAAGAAATGAACTTTTGCTTTTTCATATTCGAATAATCTTCCACTCCCAAACTCTGAACTAGATAGTTAACATTTCTAATTACTAGTACTAGAAAGAAAGTAGACACCATAATAAAAAAAATACTATTGTGTTCTAAGAATACATGTTAAGCAACATAAAAAGAGCAACTTTACTTTGGAAAATATAATAGGACAACTTTTAAAAAGTTAAATGTACGATTTTTAATACATTTATTTATACAATGAATTTATTAAAATATATCTTTAAAGACACAAGTTAACATTTGTTTTTGTCTAAGAAATTGTCCTTTTTATGTCTTTGCTTGAAATGAACAATCTTGATTATAGAAATTCAGGTCTCTGCCCCTCCAAAACAAGCTGTAGTGTTACTTACACGACCCTTGACAAATCATTTAGCTTATTGTACCAAAAATAAAATTCATTTAACTTACCAAATATATCATAGATTAGAAAATTTCCTAAAGTGTCTTCCAATGTCCTCTTTTATTTAAGTGAGTTGTTGTTAATAGAGACAATACATAAATATGCAAGGTCTGAGGTTCAAGAAAAATTGTCCTTTAGCATACTTATGCTTTAAAACCTGAGCCCAAAACATTATTTAACTATTTTGTTTTTTCTAATTACCCTTTTGTTATTTTCAGAAAAGGAAACACAGCAAAACAACAACCCAGAAAACGCAGTGAAAGGCACAGCAACCCAGAAACCCAAAACAACCTAGAACAAATTACGACAGAGAAGTTGTTTCGATCTGCAAATTTGAAAGTGCAAGAAATCATTTGCGATTCATGAGTTTTGCAACCCAGAAATCACCAAAGCCTGAAGTTGCGATTTGCAAGGTATGTATGTAGTGGATTAAACCCTCTCTGATTTTCTAGATAGATTTGATTTTTTAGAGTTTCAGCTGCTGCTTCACATCTAACATTGGAGAAGAAGAAGAAGAAGAAGAAGATAACGTCCAATTTTTCTTTAACAGATGGTTAATGGATTCTAAGTGTAATAGTGTAACATTTTAAAAAGATAAAGGATAAAAATAAATAAAGGACCAAAACGTAATTTCGCCAAAATTTTAAGTTAGTTTGAGGGTAATTATACAGAAAAATCATTTTGTTTAGAGTTATAAATTCAAAACAATGCTTAAATTATAGAAAAATAAAAAAAAAAGGAATCCCTCACAATCGTGCGCTGTTTATTCAGTTAAGAAGAAAGGACAATTCATTTTTCTTTTGTTTTGAGAACATATTAACATAAAAAGCTTCACCACCGTTTTGGCTTATTAATATTCTTTTCTTCTTCTTCTTCTTCTTCGTTCAGTAGAGAGTTCGCATTTCATTCCCAACCTCCGTCTTCTTCCGCCGCCAACCGTTCTCGCAGCTTCACTTCCACTTCTTCACTCAGGTATTTTAATTTTTCAACTCTTTTCTCTTTGGATTTACTTTATTCGATTTTACTTTCCAATTAATTAATCTCTTCATTTTTTTTATTTTTCTCTTTGGTTTTTGAATCTCAAACTTCGGTATTATCGTTTCACATTTACTTGCAGGTTACATGTTCGTTTTTTTTACATTGATTTGGTGAAATTTGATTCAAGAGCTATGCAAAAGGATACTAGTCCTACTTCTACTTCTTCCTCAGGAGGAGGAGGAGGAGGAGGACGAATTAGGCACCGAAAACGTTCTAATGAGGTACTTGCTTTGTTTTTTTCTTCATGTTAATTAGTTCAAAAATTTGTCAAATGTGTCTAAATAGAGAAAACATGATTGGAATTTGAAAGAAAAGTCAATTTTTTTTTATAAGAATAAATATATGTTTTAGGGACCGTTTGGATTAGGCTTATTTTGAGCTTATATAAAACAGCTTATGCAAATAAATAAGCTTTTATGTATTATTCATAAGCTTGTCAATGTAGTTTATGTAAAAATATGAAGATATAATTTTCGTTGATGAAAATTCATAAATTAACATAAAAGTTTATTTATTTGCATAAGCTATTTTTCATAAGCTCAAAATAAGTCAATCCAAACGGGTCCTTATACTTTTATCATTTGTATTATGTTACTTCTTGATGTAGTTGCCGCCATAGGTGAGTTTGGCAGAATGACTGTGTCATTGTGATTTTAGAAAAAAATTATATTTTGGGGATTAAACAAAAGTGCGGTCGTCAAGTAATTTTGTCAAATTCACAGTGACTATTAGGTAAAATGATTTAGGAACTGAATTTCTGTCGTATCTGTTTGGAGAAGTATCTGTATACTATTTCAAGGCAATTTATTGTATAAAGTCTTTGACAGTTACCGTATAAAATACACCCAAGTTAAACTTTGCATTGATCCGAGGAGAGAGAAAATTGCAATAAAGAAATGTATCAATATACGGTGCCGGGTGTCAATTGATGCGTTGAAATAACTTTTCTGAATGTCTTTATATCAGGTTATTCCAGAAGTTAGTAAAGTGAACGGCAGCGGCCAATTACTTGTTAATGACAAAAGCAAATACAAGTCCATGTTAATTCGTGCGTATTCGTCCGTTTGGATGATTGGGAGCTTTGTGTTGATCATCTATATGGGTCACCTCTACATTACTGCGATGATTGTTGTTATCCAAATCTTCATGGCAAGAGAATTGTTCAATCTACTCCGTCGAACTCATGAAGATAAGCAGCTTCCTGGATTTAGGCTATTGAATTGGTATGTATTACAAATTCATTAACCTTTCATCAAGGCAATTTATTGTTTTCGAGTTAGCGTTGTCAATTTCCACCATGGAGGTGCCATGCCGTCTTAGCGTGGCAGATTTTGTGCCAGCTGTCATAGGGCCGCAACACCATGTTTATATGGCGAGTTTTTGGCTGACCGTCATAATCCACCATCCGATTTAGAATAAAAATAAAATTCATGTAATAACTTGTTAATGTTTTAATTGGCATATACCATTTCAGGCACTTTTTCTTCACTGCAATGCTATTTGTTTATGGACGTATTCTGAGTCAACGTCTGGTTAACACAGTAAATTCCGACAAGGTTTTATATCGGCTTGTGAGCAGTCTTATAAAGTATCATATGGTCGTCTGCTACTCCCTGTACATTACAGGTAACGGTGCATATCACTTTTGTTGTGTTTTTGTTCATGGGCTAGTTCTTGTGCTATGTCTTTGCCAGATGCCTGGCAAATTTGGTTTCTAGTTTTTTAGGATTGCAATTTTACTGATTATTTTACACCATTGTAAGGACTCTTATACGTTGATTGTCTTCCCTTTTATTGATTGGGCTCAGGATTTATATGGTTCATTCTCACATTGAAGAAGAAGATGTACAAGTACCAATTTGGACAGTATGCTTGGACACACATGATTCTAATCGTTGTATTTGGGCAGTCCTCTTTCACCGTGCCAAGCATTTTTGAAGGGATTTTCTGGTAATTTAATCAATAAAAGGAAATAATGATTGTTTAGCAATTATACCCAAAAAACTTCTTAACCATTTGCATTGCTTGATATTATACTTTGTGGTGCTGTTCCTGATCCATGTAAACAACTTTTTCAGTTAGATTGACTGAATGGTATCTGATAGGTATTTGATCCATAATAATCACCTGAAAGGATGGTTAGTGAATTTCATATTTGGTGAGCTTGTAAGCTAGATCACTTCGGCTGTTTTGAATTCTTGCCCAAACCGTAGAACTGACTGAAGCCTTAAAATAGGAAAAAAGATTAGGAATTGAGCAATGAGGAAAAAAATTCTACTGCATGGGAGGTGACCAAGTAATTACACTCTCCTCATGGATGACTTTTCAGGAAACCATTAAAGCTGTAAAATAGGATTACTTGCCGACTTTTCGGAGCATAGGGATAGAGTTTTAAAATGCATATTACTATATTAAGCAAATATTGAATCAAATAGTCTTCAATTGGCTGTTGAACTTCCGATTACATTCATAAGCATAAACTAAGGTATTGATGGGAGCAATCAAACAAATGAAATGGGAGATATGAGGTCGTATCTTTATGTCAAGACTTCTCATTGTTGTTATGTGAATATTCTAGTATTTACAATATTGTTATAAGTTTGTTTGAAGAATTGATCTCAGTATATTGGGGTTAAATGTCTGTCCGTTTAAATGGATATACTGCCTGCGCAGAATTGCTTATTTATATAATCCTAATTCCTAACATCTATTCATGACTATATTTTTTTTCCTAAATAAAAATTATTCTTGCTTGTAAAATGATATAGTTTTGAAGTGATTGTGTGTATGTACTATGTAGCCTCATTAGAATAACTTGGTCATATATTTAATATCCTATTACGTGAACAAAACATGTCACTGCTCCATTGCGTTTTATTTGAATTGATGTTACTGTTTCACTGATTTTTTTTATACAGGTTTCTTCTTCCAGCAACGCTTATTGTCATTAATGACATTGCTGCTTATATCTTTGGTTTCTTCTTTGGAAAAACCCCATTGATTAAACTATCTCCAAAGAAAACTTGGGAGGGTTTTATTGGGGCATCTGTTACAACCATCATATCTGCATTCATGGTGAGCAAGTTGGAATTAGCTAATGAAGATTAAACATGTTTTTTGTGATGTTATATATTCATTATTGTAACATTAGTCAATGATAGTAACTGCCGAGTAAAACTCCATGAGAGCTTGATCATATTTATGGCAATTAAGTTCTTGCTTTTACTCTTTATGTATCAATGAAGTTATTCTGAACTGGATGCTAACGTCATTGTACAAAACTTGTTTTGTAGCTTGCTAACATCATGGGTCGTTCTCAGTGGCTGACATGTCCAAGAAAGGTAGCTCTCTTAACACATCACATATTAATAGGTCTTTTATTCAACAACCAACTAACTTGTGTTCATTTCACATCATCGACACCGTTGGATTAAATGCAGGATTTGTCAACTGGTTGGCTTGACTGTGATCCTGGTTTTCTGTTTAAGCCAGAATCTTACTCATTGTTGGGATGGACTCCTCACTGGGTAAGCACTTGACATTCAGCTGAAGTTTGAATTCTATAACTTACTAGTATCTTCTTTGCAGTGTATGATTATGTGGGATAGTAGTCCAAAATTCACCTGATAACTTATCCATATTTACCAATAACACATTTTGGATACCTCAAACACAACATCCAATTTGACTCTGTAGACTCAAAGAACTTGAAAAACGTATAGAATTGGAATGTGAATCTAATCAGGACAAAGAAGGATACGGGTTAGCTCGAAAACAGTTGGGTTATAGACTCAGATAGCTCAATTAATTACTCCAACTCAATAGACCGTATCATTGACTTGGTAAAATTATCATGAATGTAAACCATCAAATCTGAACCATTCATTCTAAGTTCGATTCTTAGATAGAATTACCATTAGAAAGGTATCAACATAGGATTTGAAGGCGAGCATTTCTACCAACCACTAAATGTTAAATGTTCTATTTCCATATCGTGGTTGAGCTTATAAAATACGCATGGACCGTAATAATGAGGTACCAATCCATACACCTGGAATGTCGGCAAATCATAACATTTGACACACACACTTTATGTTGTCTTGTGCAGTTTCCTTGGAAAGAGATATCTATCCTACCAGTTCAATGGCATGCTTTATGTCTTGGCTTGTTTGCTTCAATTATTGCACCTTTCGGAGGTTTCTTTGCAAGTGGTTTCAAAAGGGCTTTTAAGATAAAGGTATGCTCTTGCCACTTCCATTTTCCTGATCAAGATGTGATCATGCGAGCGAATATTACCCATTTAGGTCGGAGGTATAAATAGATTTGATGGGTGTTTCCATTTTTTGCAGGATTTTGGCGATAGTATTCCAGGACACGGTGGACTTACCGACAGAATGGACTGCCAGGTAGACTTTTGATGTTTCAATCTACAAATTTATTATAAGTTAGTAATATTGGACTACTTGGAAATATCATATTACCTAAACTATATTAGAATGAATCAAAACCACAATTCTCTCTCTCACATCTCTACCCTGCTCCCAAAAAAAGGAGATAGAAGGAACTTCCAAGGAAAAAAAATTATGAAACATTAAAGGAGATCTTGCGCATTAATTATACAAATAGAGTGGAAGTTCTAAATTCACTCAGTTATAGTTATTGAAAACATGTAGATCTCGTAGGATCTTCAATGAACTTACTGAAAATATCTTCAATGGCTAATAAAGATATGCAATCAATAAAATGATTTATTATTGTTGTGAACTTGGTTTCAGGAATTTTGTGTTTATTGTGTCCAGTTATATACTGACCTACTTTTGCTTCTCCTCTCTCACTACATTTTAACTTAACCCCTCCTTTACATGCTGCTGCCTTTACTATTTGTCCTTTAGTTCTTTTCAGTTCATTATAAGTACGGGGGATTGGAAGTGAAAACCATCCTAGTACCCTGCTTTGATGTACAAGTCAAGCAATATTTGACCAATTTGTCCTTGTGTAGATGGTTATGGCAGTATTTGCATATATATACCATCAGTCATTTGTTGTGCCGCAAAGTTTATCGGTTGAAATGATTTTGGACCAGGTATTTTATTTACAAAAATGCAAGCAACACATTTTTAAATAACATTTTGAAAAATGCTGTATTTATGGTGTTTGCACCGGTTGCTTCAGATATTGATGAGCTTGTCATTCGAGGAACAAGAAGCTCTGTATAGGAGGCTTGGGGAAGTGTTGCAACAAGGAATTCAAAGGATGTCTTAGATCCGTTGCAAGGTGTATTTGTCCTATCTCCTTCTACTTGATTCCTTCATTTACAAGGGTTAGGGAAAAGGATACTTTGTACATGTATGTTGAGTGAAACGAATCAAAGACTCGGAACCTGTCAAGATGTGTACAGCGTATATCTTGACAGTTAAACTATTCCATTCTGTTTCTCTCGCTACTGTTCTTGAATTTTTTATTGACGGCTTTACTTGAACAGCCATTGCTCACTCAATATCTTGGAATATATTCAAATAGCCAATGGCAGCTCAAGAAGAACGCCTGTATTGTTTTTCAGTTCCTTGAGGGGAGTATTAACATTTTTCAATTAACTGTAATTTGAATGTAGTTGGATAACATATTCTACCGCAATAAACAATAAATCTTGTTCTAGCTACTATTGCATGTTGCCAATATTGTGAATCGAAACGCAGGCTGTCACGTTTGGACAACAAAGTACATGAAAAGATGCTAAATGTTGTTCTACCTGTGATACTTTTTTGTTCAAATGGTTGCTGTGATTTAGTTCAAATGATACCCTGTTAAGTTTTGATTTTCACCTTGATTTGGATTTAGAACTCCGTTTATCGAAGATTCTGTTGTCTTGAATTGTTGTCTATTTTGCTGATAACTCCACAAAACAAAGTTGGTTACTCCTAAGTGAAAAGGAGATTTGGAATACGTTGGAAATGCGGAATTTTGAACACAACATGTTGGCTACGAAGCCATTTTTTTTAAAATGGAGAGGACCCCAACTTATTCTCCCAACCAATCAATATATATGTCTTGGGTTCTTAAGATAGCATGAGCACTAGCTTTGTGTTGGTTGTCTTGTCACTCATGTCATGGATATGGCGAGGAATTAGACGGAAATTCAGAAAAGTATAACAATGTTAACCTTTTGAAAACAAATAAAGGATAAATTTAAAGCTTTTAAATTTACGGATCTCGAGTTAAATTTTGCATAAAACAAATTATAGTATTGAAAATTATTTTTTACTACCATCACTGTTAACTTGGTTTCTTTAGCAATATGGTTACTGCAACTGTAGTCGATCCAATTTTGCCGATGTAGTCAATTTCAACCTCTATGTTCCATGTTATCATTACGAATTATAATGATTTTAGTTTTCAGATATTGTAATTGTTTACACAAACCTTTTTTTTGGTACCAAGGAGGACTATATCCCCTACATACACGTTTCCTTTGATGATTTATAACTAATTTATAATGGGATCGATAGTTTTTTTACCCCTTTAAAACCCTTAATATAAAATAGTTTTAAATAAACCAAAACTTCAACTACACTTTCATAGAGATCACACCAATCCTAACTTCAACTACACGACATATAGCAAAATAGGTATTGAACCGCAACTGCGCTTTTTCATAATAACTTGTTTTTAAAAAATTAGGGTTCAACCCTAATAGTGTTAATGCTCTTTAGATAAAAGGCATAAAACAATCATTTTTTGTGGGAAGCATAAAACAATCTTGTAGAGTAACGAATACAATATAATGTTTAAATGTGTTTATAATTGAGAAACATATCTCACTATCCAAGCCAATTTTGTGATATTAAATTAGACTCAACCTATATTATAAAATAATATCAAAGTGTACCATCAAATCACCGATCATATTATCTCATATTGAAAAAAGTTAAGATTTAAAAAATGTTAATAAATAGTGACGCTATTTACTTTATACAAGCGAATTTTGTGATGTTTTTTTTAAGTAAAATTAGCCCACCAAAATTGACATCCAGAATAATCGAACTTAAGATCTTGAAATGAACACACTCAAAGGTTTGAACTAAACACCATCAAACCAACCAAAGTGGGTTCACCAATTTTGCAATGTTAGATTAGACTCAATATACATTCTAATAATAATATCAGAGTCTACCATCAGATCACCAACCATATTATCTCACATTGAAAAAAAGTTTAGATTTAAAAAATGTTTATAAACAGTGACACTTTTTCAGAAAAAGTGTTTTTTGACCAAACATAAAGTAAACTAACAGAATCATGCACCAAGAAAAGCTGCTATTCATTTTATATGAACCACAACTGCACTTTTTCAGTTGCACAACAACAAATTCCCAACTAGCCTGGAAACTTTCATTTTGAAATTTCCCAGTGAAAGCAATTTTAAAGTTCTATAAGTTAATAATAACATACTCAAAACTCACCTAGAAAGGGTTACACAACATGTTGTTACAAGTAAAAATGATGTACTGGTATGAAACTAAGAATCAAACAACCAGTACTGCAAAACCTTTGGTTGTCAAAAGTATTGTTAACAGTCTAAGGCCAAGAAAGCATCCATATGGCATAAATATGGTACATGTCCTAAAACTGCAACAAAATATATAAAAAATCATCGCCACTTACACCAATCTAAATCAGAAAAACAAAACTGAGAACCAAGAACGAAACATTGATAACTCTTCCAAAATGTATCATTAAAGAAAACTTTCATCATCTTCTACTATCTTCCCTTATTGGCTTTTTGGCTTCTCAATCTTCACATATGGCAAAACACCGAATAAACGAACAAATTTCGGAGACCAGCCACGTTGTTGAGCACGGCAAAACATCAAGAATGTGTTTGCAAAGTAGGAATTGAGTCCCATGAAAACATGCCATAAAGCATGACCCTGTGGATTAACCGGCCATTGGGATATCTCCTTGCAGAAAACTCGATCGCATAACCAAAACAAACTTCCTAATAGAAGAGTGGCTACATATAGCTTTGCTATCCACTTGGCGCACACATCTGCGGTATAGATGTAATACTTGTACATTCTTGGAATGCAGAGGAGACAGAGAATGACATAATGGACTTTGAAGCCAATGTCGAAACGGACAAATGAATGGACAACGGCAAAAGCAGCACCGTAGAAAAATAGGAAGATGGGCATTGTACTACGGTAGTGCCAATCTGGAGAGTAGAGAATGTACATGTACAGCAGAATCTCCCACACCATAGGTGTTTCATCGCTCTGCTGTTGCCTAAATTCAAGTGCAACAAATGAAGAATAAATAGTCACCCAAAAAAATAGATATTGATTGAAAAACTTCACTTTCTTATCAAGCTTTGACAAGCTTAATAGCCTATGCATTACGATAGTGAACAAACACCTAATTGACTAAGAGCTTCAGCAGAAGAAAAATGTAACTAAAAAGGATTATATGCAAGTAAGCAGTCATGCATTTTGAAGCACTATATCATTCTCATATCTCATTAGTAAATTAGCAATAAATAGACGCCTGCTAGGAACACAATATGAGGAGTACTAGGAACACTCTAATACTCACTCTCGTATTGGGTGAAATCTATGTGGGTACCACTCTTTGGAAATCGGTTCCACATAAAATGGTGAGACCCACTTGGGTTTCACCCAATAAGAGAGTGAGTGTTAGAGAGAGTGTTAGAAAGAGACTGTCCCTAGCCTTTCTCATACAATATTATGCAAACAAAGAAAATTCTCAATGATTGTAAAAAGTTAGCTCTTAGTGCCAAAATAGTTCAACAATCAACCCTCAAGCATAATCAAACAGCTATTGTTTAGTCAAAATATCTCAGTGATCAATCTTTTAAACCAAATCAAAATAAAACCCTTCCTCAGTAGCAAAAATAAATTTGTCTAACAGATGGAAATAAAGAAATACAAGGGGAGAAAAGGGATGTAGTCACAAAAAAAATTAGCCCCCTAACTCAAATGCACAAATGTCTTGTGTGCATCAGATACAGTGATGTTCATTAGTGAGACAGCTATGCCGGTGGAAAACAACTAAACTAACATATCTATAAATTGTTATTGATGTATGGCTGCATGACCATACCAAAACCCAATTAATGTTTCTGGTTTATTTGAAAAATGCTAACAAGTTCCCTTAGGGCATTGTTTAAGGAATCAAAAGAGCTAACTTTTGTATAGAAATTGATGTATTTATTACTTCAACAAGTGTTTGACTTGTATTTCCAAGACAAAATTTTCTTTTATGGGTTCCTTAAACAATGCCCCTAGGGAACTTGTTTGCATGACCCTTAATATTTTCGTTACAAAACAAGGCCTATTGCATATGATGTATGTTGTACAAACATTTTATACGATGCAAAGCAACTCAAAAACAAAATGAAAAGAAACAACTAAAAGTTTAGATAAATTAGTGCGAAAGAAGACAGAGATCAATACTTACACATGTTGTAAGGTAGCATGGTATAACATGCTTCCAAAGGCAAGCGTCATATTTGATACATGAAGAACACTAAATCTTTTCTCAAACCGTTGTCTAAAAGCATTTATAAGACCAATGAAAGCCAAGAGTATGGTCGGAATGTTGGATATTGTGTTGTAAAATTCTGCAATATAAGAAGAGTATGCATAATTTTTTTCACAACACTCAATAGTTGATGTAACTGGACCCCAGAAGCTAGATATTGTTTCTGCCATTCTCCTCTACAGCCAGATGATTTGCTTATTTAGATATTTATATTTAAAGCTGCAGATATCAAAAATTCCTGCAAATCACGTGGCAACATGCCAAAATACAATCAGTCCTGCACCTTGTTTATAGGGATGGAAACAATAAGGCAGGAAGTTTTCGTAGATCAAGCACGTCAGCGTGTTAATCATTGTTATTAATATCGTATCGCGGAAAATATCAGATTGCCAAAAATCCGATATGATACATAGCGTAAGCCACAAAACAGTTTAAATAAATAATTATATATAAAATAAGGCATGCTACACACAAATAAACAGAAATTAAAAATGAATTGATATACAATTCAAAATCTCAATAGTTCAAACAACTAGTAGAACCTGGTGCATAGTTGCACACATTATTGCAGAAAGCCATAAGCAGAAATTAAAAGTGGCTTGAAACCCAAAATCTAAATAGTTCAAATCAACTAATAATTGGTAGTTCTAACTAGTGATAAAAGATCTAACTATTCTCCTCTTCCCCAACATAATCATTGTCCTCATTTTCAGATAGTGAGGCATCTCCGTCAACTTCTTCAATTGAATCATCTGAATCAATTTCCTTAAACTCTGCTTCTGATTCTACCAAGACAGGGTCATCATAGGTTTTTGGTATTATATTATGGGAAATACTGGATTTTACGAATGTTGCTCACACAAAACTTACGAGCGTGTTTTTTTTTTTTTATGACCAGCTACATCCACTGCCCCTCCTTGTTTTCTATAAAATAACAAATTAAATACTGACTTTTTATTAAAAGAGCCACTACATATTCTTCGCTTTCGTTTGGGACTTTTTTCGTAAGAAATAGAAATTCTTTTATATTATTATATTGGGCCTACCTATTTGACCGACCCATCAGTTTCCAATAAAATACTATAATATTGGGCTTTATAAAAAAAATTACATTAAAAGATACACGCTAAAAGTTGCGGAATTCCGATATGCATGCCATGACTGATATACCATATTTGTGCAATCGCTCCGATATTTTGGAAATATCGAAGTTGCTAAATCGTATCGGATTTTGTATCGTCTACCCTAACTTCCGATACGAAAGAGCAGTATCGCGCTGATATACCGGATATTTAACAACACTGATGTTAAATCACAAGGAAATCATGATAGCTATGCTACAACAACACAACATGAAAAAACAACAGAAAAATTGACAATTCATTCTAGTTCCGAGCACGGTTTTAGATAGTGGTAAGGGTTGTGGTGGCATTGTAGTTCTTGATATTGCGGAAAACCACAGTCAGATGCAGACGACGCAATCACAATCATGGTCAGTTTAAGCAATATCAAAAACCGACATGTCACATCCTAGATTGCAGTTGCGGACCTCTATTTAAAACACGGGTTCAAAGTGCAAGATAAGTAAACTATTGAAAGAGAACCTATAACGATATACACATGAGTCATTACCTTAAAAGAATAACAATGCCTATAAAAACGCATGCGACAAACTTAAAAAATCCTAACAGTTGAAGCTGCAAATTACCTACTTATGAAATTCAAATTCAGCAACAATGTCCAAATTGTGAATTCTGCAATTTCTAATACACCCTAGTACACATACATAAAATAAAGGTAAACTTTGATCAACCACAATAAGTCACTGCCAAATAACAACTACAAAAAAAAGAACAAACAAAAAAATTGTAATTTCGTTTCAAAAACATAATATTTGACTAAATTCATCATACCCGAAGATAGATATAATCAGATCCCACATGGATTAAAATTTAAAAAGCAAAAAAAAAAAAAAAAAATCCTCAAAATAATGCACTCCAATTATACCAAAATTTGCAGAGAAGATCCAATCTGAATCGTTTTCCGTTCAAATTAAACAAAAGGGTCAGTGAAAAAATAAAAATTTATAGCATTGTCAACAATTTTCATACAAGTTCATGCCAAATAAGAAGAAGAAAAAAAAAACGCTTCATGCTTAGGAAAAAAAACACACAAAAAAACAACGACCCAGATGGTGAAAATATATAAGGCAATAATAAAAGCAATGAGATTGTGGAAAAGATGCATACTTGAGGAGATTGAAGAAGAAACAGGTAGATCGCATCCTGGGTTGGGTTCGCTTCTGCGTTTGTTTTTGTTTGTGTGTTTGAAAAAAATAATATTCGGTCAGATTAACAGAACAAAAGGATGGGTCGGATGATCTCTTTTCCTCGTACGGCGTGAGTGATCTTAAACGACATTAATATTGGAGTAATTAGGTTTTTTTTGGGTACAAAGGTTAATTAGATTTTTTTTATCTAAATTTAACAAACTTTTGATTCTTGTAATATTTTTTTTTAGTATGAAGCCCTTCAAAACTTGATAAGTTTTTTTTTTAATATAGTAAATTTTATAAATATGGTTTATGATGGAACATTGCAACGCAATTTAATCTAGGTAGTCGACTTTGTTTAGTGGAATAAAATTTGATTGTTGTTGTTATAGATTTTACAAAAGGGCGATATGAAAATATATTTATTTTTTGTGGGGAGCAAAAGGGAAATATACATATACTCGTAAGCAGAACAACATGCAGGGGTCGAGATTTGAACATCTGATTCTCTTCAGCAACAATTGAAAGCGATGAAATTCACGTGGGAACAAATTAGGTATGAAGTATACGCTCAAACACTGATGATCTCATGCAAACCCTAACAAAATGGTGTCAACGCATATGAATACACAGGCGATGAAATTCACGTGGAAACAAATTAGGTATGAACTATACGCTAAAACATTGATGATATCGCACAAACCCTAACAAAGTGGTGTCAACACGTATGAATACACTTAATAAATATTTGTCTATATATACGCACACGATTTTTCCTACTTGGATCTACCTACAAGCGACATTCGGTATTTGACTCAGACATATTAATTTCAAACATATGTGTCGCATTCTCCTTACTTTATTTTTAATTAATTAAAAATATTAATTTTTAAAACATTAATGATTTATGGTATATCATACTTTTAGATGTTAACTTCAAATATAGTGTATTCTTTTCCTCTAAAAAAGGAAGTGAGATCTATTTCCTCTCTTACAAACGGCAAGCCTTTCATACTATGTCATTCTCACCGTGCATTGGATCATATCAACGAGTATGTTTCTTCTACAATTCACTAAAGGTTCGTGTTGTGTGTAGGCGATAAAGTTAAATATGTGGAAGTTGTAAGAACCTTTTTCTTAACAGAGGTAAAAATGTTGAATGCATTATTATACTCGCCACACCTAATTACTATCAATGTTCCTAATTAAGGAATACAGAGAAGGAGCACGAGAAGCTTTCAACGTCACTAACCAAGGTTTCCAACTAAAGGCTCAGGCGACCTATGAGCTTTTGACGAGGTCCTCGATGAATAGTTCTTCCTATAGAACTTCCAAGTTTGCCAGATCGGCTAATGTTTCCATAAAGTCTTTGTTTTGTTGAAGAGTTGTTAGTGATTTCCTTTTGTATTTAGATTGAAATACACATATACTCTCAAATCTATTTACATATTAATCAAAGAGGCGACCATTTGTTCATCATGCATGTGGGACCAAGTTTTCATAGGATAAGTGGGGGTATAAAAGTTCTAAACGACTATATAAACTTTTCTATCTACACTGGCTCACCTGTGTTACATGTTTCATGATAAAAGAACATATCAGCTAGCGAATGCAAAATGAGCATAAGCTGAAAACAAAACATTGTGCATCAAAACAAAAAGTTCCATTATGTTCAAATTAAAATGGATAGCCACAAGGTCAGCTATATCTAGTTGATTTTACAAGAAAAAGAAATAAAATCGTATGTGGATCCTTCTTTGAAGATCTACATGAAGAGAAAACCTCATAATGATAATACATCTTCACTAGAGTTTGGATGAGGCAAAGGAGCGATGAGACTAATACCCAAGGATTAGCCTGTTTTCCCTGAAATACTTATTGGCGAGGCTCTCCCAAGCTTTAAATGTGCTTCTTGCAACAAAAAAAAAAACTCTCCAAATTCCACATCATATGAATTTTCTTCTTAGCCTAAGGAGGAAATATAAAAGGATTGTTAGTTGAGAAAGTCAAAGCGTGCAAATGAAAGGGATGATGATTTAACTCGACATGAATAGGAATGTAAAGCCTCGCCTCTTATCCACATTGAAGTGTTGTGATTGAGGAAATGATTTCCAATAGAAAGAACTGTTAAGTAACTTGAGGCTTGATGTATTTACTACGAAGTCTAAAATATTAAAATTTGAAGGAGGAGCGAGGCTCATGTTTGATCAGAGGAAGTAAGGATACCTAGCACCCCCTATATAAGTATGTTGATTTATAAATAAAGTGCTTGAATATCAAGCATGAAGTTCTCTGAGGTAGATAGAGAAAAGTGAAAGATTTAACCGAGAAAAGGAATCGTACATATTGAAAGACAAACAACGATGATAGTTGCCTATTGAGGCAAGGTTACTTGACAATTCGTTTCTACTTTGCGATGTAATAATGACAATGTTCACACGCAACTTTGATATTTGCATCACATCTTCTCGTCTCTCAAAGGGAACCTGATAATACAATGTATGAGGCATTTGTACACACCTAAAATAATTATCATGTTAGCTAACCTTGACATATAAGTGATTGGATTTTAGGTGGTGAAACCCCTAGCCGATGGAAGGTAAGGCGGTCTTGGAGCACCCCGGGTGAGGGAAATTGATTATTTCACAAGCCTTCTAATCGAGTTCATTCGTTGTAATGGCCTCATACCAAGTCAAGAAAAAGTGGGACTCGATGATAACACACAAAATCCACATTCCCTGTTTGTAGTGCCACTAACCACAAAGAGGATGAGGGAGGAAGCATGTAGTGGAGCTATGCACCAAGAACTGTGTCAAAGAATAATGTCGTGAATGAGGATATTTACAGTGGAAGATGGGGCACTACGACCTCCTCAACGGAGAAAACTGATGCACTACCCGCAAAATTAGTCGAGCAGAGGTTTAACACTGTAAAGTCACGTCGTTTGGCTAATAGTAATAAGCAATAGTTTTACTATAAATACTCAATACATACACGGTTATTAAAAAATCCAATATCAACCAAACACACTTATTTCACTTTTTTTTTTATCCTTTCACCTTCTTATCTTTATTTTTACGTTATGCATTTCACAGTGTAGCTCAAAAATCCCAAAAATAATTGGACTTAAAGCTCTACTAGAGAAGTTAGAGAATACACAGCTGATGGAAAAAGTTTCTTAATTAATCCCAATCACTTTGAAGTAAAGGAATCATAGTTGAGGACACTCAGTCGAACCTCAACTAAATTCTTGCTACACCAACACACAGTAAAACATCAAATTATCTCTTTTAGTTTGAGATTTTAGATAGTAAAAATTCACTTGTAGTTTTAAGTGTTTTAAATTGATATTGTTCCTTGGAGTATTAGAATGCTTGGATCAACTTCCTTCAATTCACTAATTTTAGAGAGATGTTTTGTAGACACTCAAGCCTCTCTTTGACACCTTGAGATATAAAAAAATAGATAGAATGATGTGATAAAAAGATAGAGATGAAGAACAAGTGATATATTGAAAAATAAAGGATTTTTATATAATTTTTTATAAATCTTTTATTTTCAAATGCTCTCTTGTTTATAGCAGCGAAAATAGATGTGCGGATTACACACCAATCATGATCTCGGTATTAATAAGTCTTTGCTCTTTCTGCTTCAAAAAAAAAAAGTCTTTGCTCCTTTCTGGACTATTTGTCATGGTTTCAATGTTTCGTGGTTTTTTCTTTTTCAAAATATGAAATTTACTTGTACAATATTTTTTTTACCAAATTATCCTCTAACTGAAACTGATTTTGTTGAACTAAAATGAGTTTTGAACAATGGCTCTAAAGTTTTGATGATAACAATGTATAAAAGAACAATTGGATGTGTTAACGTGTGTTTAAGTATGCAAAATTATAGAGTTAAATTATGACTGTTGAAGTCAAATTTTAGTTTTGAAACATCAAGACTCTGACCGCATAAGAAATCATCTGAAGGAAAAGAGAAACTTATATGACTTTGATCACAATCTGAATAAAGGTCAATCAGAAAGTTAACACTTAGATCAAAAGATGCTTTTCTCTAATAAGCATCTAA
>Ga0315914_1004688_pt1 | contig 20337 bp, 12 predicted proteins | sample MpolenodulesMG_FD_203920 | JGI IMG/M metagenome (GOLD analysis project Ga0315914, IMG submission 203920) | Medicago polymorpha root nodule microbial communities from Los Angeles, California, United States - elongated nodules | ecosystem: Host-associated > Plants > Roots > Nodule | place: USA... | reverse complement strand
ATTAGACATTGACACTATTATTTTTTGGACATTTTGGACAATTAGTAAAAATTAAAATAAAAGTGATTAAAGTAAAAGAAAGAAAAATGACTAATTAAAATCTAAAATTAAAATTAAAAATGAAAGAGAATTAATAAAAGATAGAATTTTAAAAGATAAAAGTAAATTAAAAAAAATAAAGATAAAGAGAGAAGAGGGTCCGAATCGGAACAAAAATGAGGTATTTTAAAATACCTCTCTGCCGAATTTTTATTCCAAAAAGTCAGATAATATTCTGGATCAGAGGGTATATGAATGTAAGACCTTAGGTCAAAAATTGGGGTATGACAGCTATAAATAGCGAAACTTATAGGTTTTATGACCTAATGCTAAAGTGATCATAGAATTAAAAGATGTTGATTTCTATGTAAATATTTATCCCTTTAAATAAAGAATAGTGGGGGCACTAGTGGGGGCGCTAGTGGGAGCACGATATTAGTGGGAGCAAAATAAATTCCCTTTTAAAAATTAAGAACTAGTGGGGGCACTATATCTGATCACATTTCAATAATCAGAAATAGTTATGAAATCATTGTACAAGATGTTATAGAACCTCGAAGAGGTAAGAAAGCAAGAATTGCTAAAGAGTATGGACCTTATGGTTTATACATTGAAAGAAGATCCATTAAGCCATAAAAAAGCTATATCCTCATTGGATGTTGAATTATGGCAAGAAGCAATAAACGATGAAATGGATTTTCTAGAGTCTAACAAAACATGACACTTGGTTGACTTGCCTCATAGTTGCAAAATCAATCGGTTGTATTTGGATTTTGGAAAAGGAAACTAAAACCTGATGGGACGGTTGATGAACACAAGGTTCTCCTTGTAATCAAAGGTTTTAAATAAAGAGAAAAATATAGACTTCTTCGAAACTCATTCACCAGTCATTAGAATCATATCCATAAGAATACTAGTCCCTTTAGCTGTTGTTCATAACTCGATAGTACTCCAAATGGATGTGAAAGTTTCTTTTTTTATGGTGAACTAGAAGAAGAAATCTATATGGAACAACCTGAAAGTTTTGTGATTCATGGACAAGAAAACAAGGTATGTAAGTTAGATAATTCTTTGTATGGTCTAAATAAATTCCTGAGGAATGACATGAAAAATTGGCATTCTAATGCTATCAAATGAGTATAAAGTGAATGAAAGTGACAAATAATATTTGTACGATCATATGTCTCTAAGAAGACGACTTGCTCATATTTGATTTAAAGATTCATGTTATGAATTATGTGAAATCATTGTTTATCAACAACATTGATAAGAAAGATCTAGACAAAGTTGAAGTAATTCTTTGTTTCAAGATTACTAGATCAGAAAAGAGAACTTTTTTGATAAATCTCACAAAGTTGAGAAGATCTTAAGGAAATGTAATTATTTGACCGTAAACTTGCAATCATATATTATGATCCAGTGTAAGAACACTTGAGATGGAGTTAAACATACAAAATATGCGAGCATCATTGACAGTCCTTAGGTAAGCCACTGAATGTATTAAACCCGACATTGCCGATGTCGTGAAACTCTTGTGCAAGTTTACTAGTAGACGAATGAGAAGCATTGTCATGCTATTGAAAGAGTCATGAGGTGCCTTAAGAAGACTATGACTCTAAGATTAAAATATGAGGAGTAACTAATTGTACCTAAATGGTAGAAGATACAAAATAGAACATCCTTCAGATGAGTCTTAAAGCGACCAGTGACTGCACATTGAGCATCATTGTAGGAGTTGTTTGTTGAAACAAATGATATTGACTCAGTCCACCATGGAATGTATCCGGGATGAGAACACTAGAGAAAACTAGTGAAGAATCATGTTGATAAGATACTTTCTAGCTAAGAACCTTTAGTGGGTGAAACCGTTGTCCAAAGTTTTAATTTATTGTGATAGTCTGCAGCTATTACAAAATTGAGAATCGTTATCACAATGGCAAGAGACGATAATTAAGGCACGAGCACAGAATAATTAGAGAGCTCTAAAAGGAATGGTTAAAGTATATCATGCATGTACTGATGAAGAATTAGTTGATCCTTTGACGAAAGGAATTACTAGAAAGAAAGTCCAAAACACATCCAATAGGATGGGACTAATGCCCAAAGGTCACAAGTGATGGCAACCCGACCTACATGACTGGAGATCCCAAGAAATAGGTTCAATGGGTAATAACAAGTCATAAGTGATAGAACATGCTATGAGAAAAATTAAGAAAGCATGAATCCTGCAGCGGCATGAGGATGAGATAATATAAACTCTTAATGAGATATATACTCTATGTTGAGTGGAGTACATAGCTACAGGAGTACTCTTGATAGACTCACATATACTAATGTAGAATGGAGGCCGGTTCCTATGGTATTCGGGGTAGAATACCTAGAGCGTTCGTTAAAACTGGGATAGACGTGCAGGGCCAAAAACGCACAGGCTTTTAGATTACAACTTAGGAAAAGGTTTGTGTGCGGGTTCTATGTCTGAGATAGAGTTTAATGTTGTAAGCAACTCTTGTAAATCAGAATATTATCCACTATGCGAAGGTTCAAGTTGTAGGCGACACTTTTGTTTATTAACAACCTTATAGAAACGTTTTGACGTTATTATTGAAACCATTTTTTAAATTCAAGTGGGGGATTGTTGGAACATTGGTGTGAAGATGGAAAGAAATTGGAAGGTTGGAAGATTAAACACCAAGTAATTAAACTTTGATCTAGTGTTCTGTGAATTGAAAAAATAGAGTGTGGGGGTCCCACATAAAATAGAACACACACATTAGTAGTGTTTAAATAGTGGTATTTAATTTTAAATACCTGATAATAATGAAAATTATTATTATTATTCTTTATTCATGGATATCACTTCCCATAATTTTAGGTTATGTTTGTTGTGATAAGATTGAGAATCCAACTGAATTTCTTTTGAAGAAGCTAAACTAATTTTTAATTCTTAAGTTTCTCCACATTAGTTACAAACTCTCCCTATAAAAGGAGATCTCACCTAGTTCAAAAATTATACCAAAGAGTTTCATTAAGTTGTCGGGAATTCTTTCTCTCTTCTCCCTTTCTTGACTAGTGTTTTATGTCCCTTCGGAATTAAGAGTGTTCTTAAGACCATAGTCCCTTTTCGGTTTAATGTCCCTTCGGAATTAAGAATGGTCTTAAGTTTATAGTCCCTTCGATATTTTTATGTCCTTCGGAATAAATAATAATTTAAGATCATAGTTCCTTTTTCGGTATAACGTCCCTTCAAAATTACGAATGATCTTAAAATATATTCTTCTTCGATTATTGAAGAAGTTAGACGTTGGAATGGTGTAAAACCATATTTGAGTGATCATAGTATCATAGTTGGAGAAGTTAATAATTAGAATGGTGGTAACACCATATTTGAGTGGTCTCAGCACCATAATAGAGTGGTAACAATACCATATTAAAGTGGTTTCAATATTAAAAGAATGGTCTTGGTACCATATTGGAGATGTAATTTTCAAACGGTTTTCTACAGTGCAGTAGTTAATCGAACAGTTGTAGCTGTGCTTGTTTTATCTTGGAGACGGCGTGGTTGATAGTCTGTCTTGCACAATTTTGGGCAGTACCACGAAACGTCTTAAAGAGAACGACCTGGTCGTGATTCAACCTAGTAACAACTTCGGTAGATAATAGAATTTGGAAATCCAAATACAACAGTTTGGAAATACAAAAACAACAGATTCAAGTGTAAGTGATTATGTCCCACGTCGACTAGAAATGGAGGAAACATTAAATATATAAGAGAGGGGAACCATATACCTAATGCCTTAAAGTTTTTGGTGGAGATGTGGTGTCCAAGTCTCTTTGTGGTCCTGACGTTTGAGATGTACGAAAGTTGGTGATAAAATCCATAGAAATATTCTTCCAAACTTGTTTAGGCCACGACAATGGTTGAAGTGATCTTAGATGGTAATAATGCTATACTTGGCATTTTTGACAAACCTTGCATTGCCGAATAAATTACGTTGAACCTCTTGCTTCATGTTGTCCGTGAAAAAATATTTGATAGGCCTTTCATTGTCTTCATAAGTCCAATATGGCCTACCATTGGAGTCTCGTGAAATTCACGCATGAGTAGTAGCTTAAAATGTGACTGTGTGCTCATCCAAATCCTACAATGGCAAACTAAGAGATCATCATTGACTCTAAAGCCATGTAATGAAGATGGAATTAACCTTTAATTTGGCACACATGTAATGAAAAATCGTTTAGTGGCTAGTTCAGATTTGGGATCCTCGAAAAATGAATTGTTTGTGACTGATACATCATGAAAACCGTAGGGTCTTTCAGGAACATATTAATAAAAAGCAAAAACTATAATGTTGTTCTCTCTCAACTTGTATTGTATATCATACTTGTACCCAACAACTTAGCAAGGTAGTGTTGTTATTCAAGCATTTCAATGACTTGTATGAATAATTCCTTTAAACTTCTATGACCCGTTTGTATGGTGAAATAAGCACCCAACAAAGTAGAAAAATATGCCAAGGGGAGAATGGAAGCAGTTGCCACTGCTTTCTTGAATTGATCAAAATCCCTTTGTGCATCAAAGTTCCACTTGAAATGAATCCTTTTTGAGTGGTAATTGTATCTGGTTTCAGGCTTTTCAGCCAACCTCTAGGGGTTGTGGCAACTGGTTTTTCAGTTTCGGGTGTTGTTAATTTTTGGGGTCATGTGATACAATTTGGTGCTCGTTGCTTGTCTTTTTTGACAGATTTGGTGTAAGGTTATGGGTGTTTTTTTTCCTTTTACAGACAGTGCCATGATGTTTATGTTATCGGCTCTATCTTAGTATGTCTTATTGATAGGAAACAGAATATGTTTCATTAAGTATATTGATAGCTATCATATTGTATATTAGTTGCACCTTTGACCATCTTAATGTAGTCATAGTTTAAGGAGATAAATTAGGCAATTGTTTAAAGACTCTGATATGACAATGAAGTGGTACTGTGTATATATTAGCCATTCTGCTATGTGAAATAAACAGAATTATTCCATAATTTATTACTTATGCTTGGGTATTGAGTTTGTTATAATATATTTAGTCCTTTCAATAAAAAAAAAACATATGATCTCTTAAGAAATTGGTCCAACCCTGCCATTATATATTTATTAAATAAACTATAATTAATTTTTATGTTGTAAAAATATTATTATTATTATTATTAATTTTGATAGAGGCCCATTCAAAATTTCACTTTAGACCTTAAAATACGTTGGACCGACTCTTTCTATAACACTCATGGGTAGTGTTTCATCGAACTACAACAATAGCACTAAAAGGACATTTGATCAAATGGAGCAAAGCCTCTTACAAGTGTTCTGAAATGCAATCTTGATGTAGCTTTGATTCAGAAGTTCAATCTCACATGGTTTGGTTTGGTACACACATAAGGGATGATTATTGTCCCGGTTGTTATAGTATTAGAATGTGAAGTCATGGATCTTCTATTGGCGGGTTGTTGGCCTTTAGATGGATATCATGATTTTTTTGCTAAATACAAGAGGGTGTCTTTGATGAACTTTTGATTTATGATTGCACATTGCAAAACTAACCATGTCGTTATCCAACTCATTAATCTTTAGTTCTTTCTTCATCGTTTTGTATGGGTTGTTTTTAACTCTTCCTCTATCTCTGGTGATTTGAATCGTCTCCATCTAATTTACTCTTCTTACTATATAGAATACACATGTCTTCTCTCTACATGTTCAAACCACTTAAGTTTAGTTTCAACCATCTTTTCTACTAAGTCTCACCCCAACTTTCTCTCTAATATTTTATTTCTAATCATATCCCATCTAATTTTACAAATTTTAAAAATATTAAATAATAACTTGGAAAAAAAATGCAATTGTTTCACAACGATGAATTCATCATTTAAATATGATATATATCTTATGTTGTCCTTATTATGTGTGTACCAAAAATATTGACATGGAAGCCATGTTTTCTAACTTCTTTCTTTTCAAGTCTAGTGCTTTGAGAGGTACGTTTGGCAAATATACCGCCAAACCAAACAGGCTAATAGTCTTCTTTATATTTAATTAATTTAAGTGTGCGTAAAAAAAATTAAGTAATTTTAAATTTTAAAATTAGTTTGTCTTATAAATATTGATAGCGATCTTTTTTAAGGATACCAAAGAATTTTTCAATTGTTTTATTCCACTCCCACTTGTACTGATGGTAAAAATAATGCATTGCTATAAGTAGGGGTTGAGTTCAAACTTCGGACACACTGAATTCAAGCCACTGAGTTATTTGACAAGAAAAAAGAATGAAGCGTTCGTTCTTTTCTGAATAAAGAAATATCGAAAACATTCTGCCCCTTTTCAAAAATAACATTTTTCACAATTTCTTGTGGAGCCATAAAAGGGACTACCACAATGCCATCTAATAAAGACGGATTTAAATTAGTTATTTTCTAAGGAAAAAACATTTAAAATGCTTTTTCTAAAAGAAATTATACAAAAGATAAAATAAAATTAACTATCTATTTTGTGACACTTTTTTTTGAGGGGTCACATTATTCTAAGGTTGAGTAACAACATTTTGATTAACATTGGCACTTAGCTCCTGAGTTAATGAACACACCCACAAGTTAATCCCCATTTTTAGATATATGTCGCCGTAATTTTTATATTAGTGTATTATTTATGTAATTTATTTTAATCGTGTTTTTTAACTAATATATAAGTATAAATGTTAGTAAGTAATATGTTGTTCGATTTGTCTCGAATATTTTTTTAAATATCAAATTTTATAATTTTTTTTATTATATATAATTAAAGTTATTAATAAGCAAATTTGTGTATTAACATGTGTGAAGTGGTTCACTACGACATGCATTTAGGAACAGATGGAGTCTCATTGAATAAATGAAATTAAGAGAAAGTAGTATTGAGTTGTAGTGATATTTTGTTGGTAGAATGACAAAGGAAATAAAAGAAGAAGAAAAAAACTAGAAATGTTCAGGTTTGGGCATTAAGCCTTAACACTGTTTTTAACATCGATGGCGAAGTGCCAAAAGCTCATATATAACCTTGAATAGCGCCCGAGCTTTGCCAAAAATTCACACATCACTTGCTTTTATAATTACATATTGGAAAGAAATATTAAGAATTTACTCATTTAAATTAAAAATCTTCACCCAACTTTTATACATGATTATGCGAGTGCTTCAGATGTCAACAAAGATGAATCGATTATGAAAAATCTATCTCATAAATAACATTTCGAATAGAGTTGTTGATTACCAACATTCAATCATGATACAAATAGCTCAGCAAAAATCATATCTTTTTACCATGTAACAATATACAACTACTATTTTTTCATAATGAAATAATGATAATTTTATACCGTAAGAATTTTGTAGTTGTAGTGATTAATCTGTCTCTTTACCTCTCTCTTTGTATATACATGTGTGTGTTTTTGTGTGTGTATAATCAAAATCCGTTAACACCAAGTTAGTCAAATTATTGGTAAAATTAACCATTATTGTAAAAGATCGTGGGGCAATGTTTAATCAGAGTTGAGAAGCTTTTTCTAAAGGATGACACTTCAATACAATAAAGGTCTAAGAACAACACAAATTTCGATTACAAAGATATATAGATAGATACATACCTTACTTAAAACTTGTTTTATACCGAGTCTGACATAATACATCTACCGACCAGGTCACCTCAAGTCACTGACTTCAGAAGGACCTTGAACCTATAAGGATCCTTTGTTTGATCCAAATCTCTAAGGATCCTTGAACTTATGAGGATCCTTTATTTGATCTAAATCTCCTCCGGATTTGTCTACAACTGTCCATTGAGATAGTTGTCCAAGTTATGGTTTTGGATCATAAAACCATAATCGTCCCACCATAAAGCTTTGCTCATGGTATAGGCTTAGGTACACTCTTTTAATCTAAGAAATCTGCTCTTCTTCCAACAAAAAACGCTTCCTTCCAACTGAATCTAAAGTACATCTGCGTGAGTTAACTCACACTGGTTATACACATGTGTGAGTTAACTCACTTAGAGTGTTTTGACAAAACAGGAAAAACCAACTTTGAAATTTGTTGTGATTAAGGCACCTTTGATCCTGTCTAGGTTGTTAGAGATAAGTGAATTGCAATAGGACCTTTGATCTTGCGAATCACTACTCTTTGAATCATGAGAAACAAGCTGCTTATCATTACGACTCCTTATAGGAGCTACTTTTCCAATAAATTCCAAAAAGTTGTTACCATGACTTCGTTTAGAGGAATAGAAGTCAATGCCATGATCCATTTGTTTGATTCTGACAGCTGTGGCAGCAGCACCATGCTTCAGAATTAGCTGCTCCAAATAAAAGAAAGTGCGAACGTGTAATTTGCAGACTTCTATGAACATCTTTTTCTCTTAAGATGGATTTAAAAAGGATACTTTGAGAATCGATTTGTAATTTGGGGGAGAATTGATATTTCATTTGGGGCTTTTTGGTTTTTTCAGTTGGGACGAGCAAAAAGTGTGGGTAATGAGCAGAATTCTTAATTGACTGTTACTATGGTCATGTCTTCTTATCTCTCTATCTGTCACTCTCCTTACCATGATTTTTGCTTTCAAAGAAAGACATATTTGAAGCACTACAAATTTTTTAAAACATGCTCTCATACGGGTTTTTGGACAATGCATATTTTATTAGAAAAAAAAACATAAATGTCGATCGGCAGTTAATTGCCACCGGTTAAAATTCATCAACAGATAACTGCCAATGAGGTTATATTGGTAAATAATTACTGGTGTTTTTCAGCTAACATTATGTGTGAACAACATTCTTCGTTTTAATTAATATTAAATCAAAATAAAAATCTATTCAAAAAGTTGGTCATCATCAAAAGTTGTTGCTCTCTCAAAAAAAAAAAATCAAAAGTTGTTGTGGCAGAATTGGCACTCTAACGATAACAAACATCTTAATTATATTTTGAAGATTTTGGTCTCTTTGTGATCTAATTTGTGTGCTTGAGTGCTTTAATCTTATACAGATTCTCGTATATGCATCATGATCACAAAAAGCACTTGAGTTTTGTAATGATATTCTTGTGAGATTCAAATATATTTAGAAAAGAGAACTGTATGACTGATTTAACACGTATTCTTTAGGGGATGAGGGAATGGTTCTTTCTTTGCCACTTGATTCACCAAAATAATGCTATCAAAACTTGAGGAGGAATCATAAGATTTTAAACTAGGTGTAATGAAAAAATCATTCAAGCCTATAAAAAAAAAAAAAATACGACTCCAAGGGGTTAACCTCTAATTTACTCTAAGGTAGGTAAAATACACATTTCTCAAGGGGTAAACCTCTAATTTACATCAGGGACTAAACAGGACTATAAATAACTAAAAATATTAAATTTTAGCTTTGGCAAGTGCTGGAGTCAACTTGAAGCTAATATCACCATAAGGCTCCTCTTGTTGTACATCAATAAAATCATGAGTCTTTAACACCTGAAATGCAACATACAGATATAAGTTTTGGAGATTAAGGATATGCACTGTCAGCGTAAAGTTACTTTACACTAACATCCAATCATAACTCTTCGATTTTCCACATCAAGTTTGACAGTTTTTAATAAAAGACTGTTGTGTAGTTATTTGTTGTGTTGGCGAGCTTTGATCGGTTGTCGATGTAAAACAATTTAATATCATTTAATCTCTAATTTTTAACTTGGAAATGCCATGACTCACCAAAACTTCGAAGAACATCCGAGCAGCAATCTTTCTAGTTTTTCCATCCAAGATCTTGTTCAAGCTGAAATCTTCAGCAGGTTGCTCCGGAATTGTTGTACATGGAGAATAATCTTTTAAATATTGAGCTAGACCCCTGGAATTTTGAAGAACAAAGTTAACATAACAACTTATGTGGCACAAATCCAAGTGGAAAGCTTTTCCAGAGCCTTTCGCTAAAGTGATTTAATGTAACATGGTATGAACAACTTAAACAAGAACAAATATATTCTAAAATAGTAATAAATCGATTAGTACCTAGTCCTCCCAGACAATGTATCAATACTTCTACTCGTATTTTGTGAACCTGTCATTAAAAAGTTTACGTCAACTACAATATCAATGTTACAGAAACTTGCTATCTAATATTAACATAGCATGAGTAAAATACTCATGAATCAAATAGCAGATGACACGAAAATAGAACATACTGGCTGTGGCCGGTGTACTATCTTCTTCGAGAAACCAGAGGTCCTACAATATAACAAGGTTAATGAGATATTAGATTACTTGAAATGCGTCAATTCAACAAAAAGCAAAACCATATAAGGATACTGTATACAAGGTAGAACATGCAGGATAGCACTCTGATAGTTTGAAAAGTAACAACAGAAGAGAACTTGTCACGAAAATATTCATTAAATAATGTATCAAAATGGAGACTAGCAAATAACAACATGTTATATGTACATCATTACCTATCATAAGAGAGCAAAAAGATGCAAATAATAAACATCTCATTCAATTTTTACTCAGCTCAGGCTAAAAATGCTAACAATAAAAGTTTTATGCTGAAAGGAAGTGGAATATAATTCATCAAGTGAGATTGTACAAAAGTATTCATAGAGACATTAAATCTTACATCTTTTCCAGCAGAATTGATAAATTGATTAGTATCTGAAAAGTCATGGCTCTGAAATATGTTATCATGATATGTGCTAGGGGTTCCAGTTTCAGATGCATGAGCTCGAGGTGATGTTGCACCATATGGTATATCCATTCCCTCAGAAACCGAAGTAGGAGTCGCAACACCTCCTTTAACAGGACTCCTGTAAGCACTTGGAATTATCTGTTCAGTGTCTTTACTTTGAGTTGGGATAGTGGCAGGTTGATCATCAGCAACGTCGCGAATGTTTTCAATATCTTCCACGCTAGATGCATTAACAATCACCGGTGCATCTGTTATTGGCTCGTCAACAACAATTTCAGATGCATCAATTGTTGGCTCGTCAACAGCAATTTCAGGTGCATCAGTTATTGGCTCGTCAGCAACTTGATTAATTGGAGGAGTAATAGTAGTATTATCCAGATTATCTTCCTCAGAGATGACCAAGTGAGGTTTTGAACATATATATTCCCTTCTTTGTATGTTTAGAAGTTCATTGCATATTCCTGAATAAGAAACCACAAGTTTCAATTGAGAAATACATAAGGGAATGCAAGTACCAAAATCTGCAAATTAAACAATAAAGAACTACCTGTAAATAAAGGCTGTTCAAAAACACCCTCCTTGAACCGTTTGCTCTTCAGTTCCCACGCACCTAAAGCAGTGACGTCCTTTCGCTTCCGTCGTATGTTGCGAGTATCATTAAGGGCTTTCTTCATGACTCTATAATGGTATCCCAACATGAGAAACAAGTATGGGAAAACCAGGCATTTCTAAAAGTAACTATGTGTTGTAGGACACAAAAAGCAGTTGAATCAAACAATGAAAAAAATTACCTATTTGGTAACACTATGGGGTCATCATAGAATTGATTTCTCTTCCTTACTCTTTGAGGCCTCTCGCCCTGACCCTGTTCTTGTTCCACTTGAGGGACAGGACCCTGTCCCTGCTCCATTTGATGGGTAGAACTCTGTCCCTGCTCCATTTGAGGGGTAGGAAGCATCGCAGCATCGAAAGAACAACTCCTAAGAGATGGTTCAGAAATTGGCCCTAAGATTGAATACGAAAAAATCAGTTATAAATTTCTATGATTCATATGTAAATGTAAGAGAAAGGTAAGCACTGACCTCCATGAACTTGTGCATCTGAGCCACCACCTTGAGAAGCATCTGGAGTTGGTGGTCTAGCTGGTTGAGTTGGGGGGGTTTCAGCATGGATCTCAGGAATCATTTCAGGTGTCTGATCCTTTTCATGAACAGTTTTGTCGATATCCATATCTGTTGGAATATTTTCAACAGCATCATTGGAAGGATCACGAAGACTTTCCGGTGGCATTGTCTGTTTTGTAATGGGATCCTGAAAGATATGATGATGGCTATCGCCACTAGTATGACTGGTAGTATGTGACTCTATATGGGAACTTGGACCACCATCTTGAACATCCACTACCCTTGTCGATGGAGATTGGGGAATAAATCTATAAGGATAAACAACAATGTATTAATCTATTGGTTCATAAGAGGAAACAGAAATGAAAATGCAACTGAACACCAAATCCAACAAAGCTTACCCTTCCTCATTTGGTCTTGCCTCGGAATTTGGAATAAATCTACAAGGACAAATAACAATGTATTATTCTATTGGTTCATAAGATGAAACAGAAATGAAAATGCAACGGAACAGCAAAACCGACAAAGCTTACTCTTCCTCATTTGGTCTTGCCTCAGAATCTGGTAGCGGTTGTGCATTTGAAGGACTGAATGGTATGTCCTAAAAATACAAGAAAACAAGTAAGATGAAATAAATTTGTAATTCAAAAAAATAAAACATTATTCAAATTGAAGTCGTAAGTTCTATATAGATAAAAGGAATGAGAAGGAAAGGAAAAAATATGCACCTCATCGAAACGTATAGTCACGTAATTATCCACTACAATAGGACTTCGATCTGCACATGGAGTAGCATTAAATGTTAAACTTTCAGGTGTTACTTAAAAACTACATAACTAAAATTATGCATCCACTTAGTTTACCTGCAAGAGTAATCTCATCTTGACTCCTCATGTGAACATCCTCGTACCTAAGACATAACCAATTTTATATCAGTTGTATAAAAAATTTGGTAATAATATGAAAAGATAAAGAAAACTCAGTTGTATATAGATTTTGATAATAATATGAAAAGATAAAGGAAACTCTACCCGTTAATATCTATTTCATAGCCTAAGTTAAGCGCATCAAGGTCAAAAGTGGCTGGCATGGTAATAGAATGAACCGGTGCTTGCCTCGCATCCTCAGGTAGAGTGTTATTTGATACAGAAGCAAATACTTTGTACAGAACAGTACGAACAAGATTGCAGTCGTTAAGAAGGTAATCAACTTTTTTCGAATAAATACGAACAACACCTAAGAGTAGGTGAGCTGACATCCTTAATGCAATGGGAACCCCAGGATCCATTATATGCTCTGAAAGAAACATTAAATATCAATATTAATCATAGCAACAATATTGATAAACATTGTAGAAAGCAGAACTTTTATACACTTAAAAAATGAAACTTCGATGAAAAAAACTAAGGTAATAAAAATCGGATTGAATCCGAAAAGGCCGAAACTTGTTATGCATTAAAATTGGGGAACAAACCAATCATCGGTCAAAAAACGGCAGTTCAGGTGATATCACTGGTTGGACCGCTATTTCTTTACCCAAACACACTGATAATAAACTCAACTTTCGACTTGATCAAAAAACAACACACTCAGGTTCCTTTTGTTTTCAATCAAGAAAAATCAATTTTTTTATGGAAACTTAAAACCCTACAGAGTAACATTGTCCCTCACAAGTGACCAAAAACCCAGATGGGATTTTATCGGATTTTGAGCAAAGTTACAAACTTTTCAACTGAGATTATTAAAGTGTCTACAACAATGTCAATAGATATTGAGGAAAGAAAAACCTAATAAACAAAATCTCTAAATGCAAGTTTAGAAGAATAAAATAAAAACTATCATGGAAACAGAATCAACAAACAAAATTCAATAAATTACTAACTTCAATAACTTTCAAGGTCCTCAATTGTCACAAACACCCCACCATTCACAAAAGGAACCAATACACTCAAAAATTAAAACCCAATAGAGAAAAAAAATAAAAACTTTCAAACTTTGAGAATAAAAAAAACATTCATAAACAGCCTCACCACCACCAGAATAGGAACTAACAGACTCAAAAATTAAGCCTAAAAGAATTGATCAAAAATCTCCACAAATTACTGAAAACCCAAATTGGGTTTGGGTTTTGATAAACTTTGAGAACAAAAACGTTATTTTTTGTTTTCAATCAAGAAAAAATAAATTTTTATATGAAAAATTAAAACCCAATAGAATGAATAACATTACCCCCTAAAAAAATCTCAAACCCAGATGGATTTTTTATAAACTTTGACGACAAAAAAAATATTTTTTCTATGAACAACATTACCGCTCAAAAGAAAAATCAAAACCAAATAGAGTGAGTAACATTACCCCTCAAAAAAACTAAAAACCCAGATAGAATTTTGATAAACTTTGACAAAAACCCAATTTATTTATTGTTTTCAATCAAGAAAAAATAAAAAGTTATGAAAAATCAAAATTTTTAATGAAAAAATAAAACCCAATAGAATATACAACAACATCCCTCCAAAAATCACAAAACCCAGATGGGATTTTGAGAAAAATTCAATCTTTCATACTTCTGGATTAAAAAAATAACAAAATTAATAAAAAATTAAGATTTCTGGGTTTTGAAGTAAAGGGTACTTACGAACAGTGGAGGGAATATCAGTAGAAGCATACTGAGATTTCTTGAGTCTGTGTTGAAGATGAGCAGCGATCCAAACCGTTGAGAGTGGTCCTTTTCGCGCCAAAAACGTTTGAGAATAAAACATTCTTCTTCTTCTTCTTCTGTGTTGAAGATGAAATTTCAGAGAAATTAGGGGTTTTTTTATAAGAAATTAGGGTTACGATTTGAGAGATTGGTTTTATTTATTTAAGGAAAGTTTTTGGCGCGCGATTTTTGATGAAAATTTGGTTTTTTTGAAGTGCCGCTTTTTATTTTATATTTATAGTGTCGTGTAATCGTGTCATGGAAGTTGTGTGTGTTTGTGTTGTGTTGGATACGCTTCGTGTGGGTTTGTAACAAAACACCTTGGTTCATCCTTAATTTACGATAACTACGTTTGTTATATATTTTATTCATTGAATATTCAAAATTGATACAATTTATTTAATAATAATCATGGATATTTAGGACTTTATGTAATTCACTCAATAACTTTTATATTTTTCAATAACATCAATAATATAATTTATACTATATATATAAAAAAAACTACTCATTTCAACACTTTTAGGTTGGACTTTTCTTTCCAAAAATATCATTAATTTTAAATACAAATAACACATGTAACAAATAGGAAAGAATAAATTTAATTTAAATATTAAAATAAATGTAACAAACGTGAGCAAAAAATAATGTTAAAGATTTGACTTTAAATCCTCTAACGTTGTGAATGTCATTGATCGTAAACAGAGTCAGGTATTTTTTGTTGATGGTCCAAGCGAAACACGTAAAACATTCATTTATCGAGCATTAATGGCAACTTTGAGAAATAGAGGAAAATTTGTCTTAGTAACCGCGTCATCTGATATAGCTGCAAGTCTGCAACATTATTACTGGGTGGTAGAACTGCACACTCCCAATTTAATTTACCTTTTGATGTACAACCAAATTCCATCTGCAATATAAAAAAGTAAAAAGATCCTGTAGAGCTTATTAGAGTAGCAGCTGCCATAATTTGGGATGAAGACCCAAATGACATACAGATATTGTTTAGAAGTATTAGATCGAATAGGAAAAGATATTTTAGACTGTGATGCTCCATTTGGTTGAAAAGTTATGATCATGGGTGGAGATTTTCGTCAAGTACTTCCAGTTATTCAAAAAGGTAGTAAGGCACAAATGATATCTGCATGTATTATTAGGTCTTATTTGTGGGCTAATACCAAGTCCTACATTTGGTACAAAATATGCGATCAATGAATGGTGATCCTGAATTTGCACAATTTCTTATGTGAATTGGTGACAGTGTTGAACCTACCAAACCCAATGATATGGTGAGGATACCTCCTCAAATTGCATTACCGTGGGAAGGAGAACAAGCAATGCAAATTCTTATTGATCATATTTTTCCACAATTAGATTTGCATGGATGGGATGCATCGTATATGGTTGAAAGAGCCATAATTACACCTACAAATGATGATGTTCAAAAATTGAATGACATAATTATCAATCTTTCAGGAGACGAACATAATTTGTTTTCATTTGACGAGGTTGAAGGGGATACTCATGACTTATATCAACATGAATTCTTAAACTCAATTGCTAAACGAAGTATCCCACCACATATTTTAAAGGTAAAAAAAAAAGGTGCACCTTTGATGTTGTTGCGAAACATAGACCCTATATATGGCATGTGTAATGGGACATGGTTGTTATGTCGTGGTTTATTTAAGAATATGTTGGATGTGGAAATCCTAACAGGAAGCAATGTTGAAAAAGGAACATCCTTGCCTAGAATTAAATTAAAAACAAATGCGAGTTCAGGACTTCCCTTTGTGTTTAGTAGAAAACAGTTTTCCGTTATACTAAGTTTTGCAATTACCATAAATAAGTCACAAGGAGAGGCCATTCCCAATGTCGGAATCTATCTTCCATGACATGTTTTCAGCCATGGTCAATTATACGTAGCTTTATCAAGAGGAGTTTCTCAAAATTCAACAAAAGTTCTCATTAAAGAAGAGAAAATAGAAGGAGAAGATGGAGAGTACTTTACGAAAAATGTAGTTTTTAAAGATATTCTTTTATCAAAATCATAGCAATCTTTCTTTTACATAACATGTCATTTATACATTTATGTTATAATGTACTAATTACTATTAGAATAAAGAATAAATGATCGTTATTTTATATGCGGACAAACTAAAATATGTAGAGTTCATAAATAATTTTATTATATGCCTTGACAATATTTTGTTTATAAATCAAGGTGGATTCTAGAGCGAGGAGTTCAATTAAGTCCTTCACCGGTGTACCACTCATTTATACCGTTAGATTAAATTAGTCTATATGATAATCATTAGTCATTGTCACACTCAATCTGATCTCATGTTTCTTCTATGAATCCACATTCTCTCTTTCCTAGCATGTTACTCTGTTGCTGCTACACAAAGACATGGACAATGACTTCCTCTAATTCATAGACACAGTTTATTGCCAAAATCCCCATTTTAATTCCAACATTTTTTCATTTAAAATTTCTTTCATTTCTTAAAATTCCGCACAAAATTTTGTTGATTATTCACAAACGACAAGTTCTTTCTCCCTAACATATATTTCACTTTGATGCCTTCACAACCATCATGTGCACAAACTCACCATCCACAAAGTATTGAAACATTGTTGTCGTCATAGCATTGAGCCGCACAAACTCATTCGCGATGTCATTGCTTCTGGTGTTTAACAATTAAAATATATGTGTTCGCTTCTCTTGTTCAATTAAACAATCATTTTGATTTTGATATTGTATTTCTTTGTGATTTTTCAATTGGGGAATGAAAGAGAGTGAAAATTAATTAAATTTTCCTATTTATTGGTCATTGAGTTTGGTAAAGTGTATTTGTAAATATACATGATGGGAAATTTAATTATGTTGGAATAGTGAATATGAGTTAACAGAATTGTTGATGGGTTTGATGAAAATAAGAGGACATGATGCTATTGATTGAAAACCCGAATGATTGTTGGCCAATATTTCTTTGACACAAGTGATTCGAGATGATAAAATTGATGATATTGGTAAGATGTTGATGGAACCACACTCCGACTGGTGACATGGAGAGAGGTTAGCTAAGAGATTGACAAAAATGAAGGGTGAGGGATGATGGAAGCGTTGCATAAGGAATGAGAGGGGGGAGAAGATTGTGTGTGAAAAAATGTAGATGTTCTTAATTTTATCTTTAACCAATCTGATCCATTGATTAAATTCAACGATATTTTCTTTGTGTTTCACCGGTGAGGGACTTAATTGACCCCTCACCCTAGAATCAATATATCAATAATTTCCATTAATATTTTAAAATTTAAATTTTTTAATCAAAATTATACAAACAAACAAAATAAAATAACCACGTGCGTTAGCGCAGTAGAAAAAGTGGACAGACGGGTACGATAATGCCCGTCTTTCCGCTAGTAAATATAATATAAAATCATATCTTTTTTTAATATAACATCATGCGTTTACTAAAAAACTTCATACAAAGTTAGCCAAAAATATAACTTATTTTAGAAGAATTTGTTAAAATGATGGTGGCGTTTAAGGTGTACCACCTATTAAGTGCCTCATCGGTGAGTCACTTGAATTAAACTGTATGATTAAATCAATAGTTCATTTTTGAGGAAGAATGGGACTTTGAGGTTGTGAAAATTCAGTCGTTGAAGGGTTGGACAGAGGCGGGGAGAATATGATAGAGAAGAGAGGAAAACAAATCTAGTGCATGCAGTGTAAAATATGATCTGTGAACTTGATTGATCTAACGGCTCTCAGCTGTTGTTCAAAGTGGTTCACCGATGAGGGATTTATTTAAACCCTCATCCTAGAATCCACCTAAAATGATATAATTGAAATAATAAGAAAAAATAAGTAATTTGTCAAAAGGATATAATTGGAATGATAAAAAAAAAGTTTAAATGAGTTGACATATGTGGCTCACGAATTAGGATATACTTCAAATTTCAACAACTTTTTTTTTTACAAAGAATTTCAAAGTTCAACAACTATTAACAAGTAATTTCTAATCATCCTTAAAAAAAAAAAAAGGCAATCTCTAACCAAAAAAGGTTTTTTTTTACACTAATAAAGAGAATTGAACTCACTTCCTTGTGGAATATTCTCTTGATCGTTGTTATAGGCAAATATTCAATTTTCAAGTATATGGTTGTTTATATAGTCCAGATACACTAATTGTTTCATGAATCCAACAAAATAATATTTATAAAATATGGTTATTTTTATAGTCCAAATACATTAATTGTAAAACTCTATTTGGACAATATTATGAAAACTCAACTATTGAGTTTTTGAGTTTGTGGGGAGAAAAACAAATATGGTTGTACATAAGTTAGATAAGGCGGCTTTATTGGCTTATCTAACTAGATTCTAAATATAGGAGCCTTTTGTCAAAATTACGGGAATTAAGAATGTTGGTAGTAGAATTAAATTTGTATATAACTACTATTGTTTTTACAATTTTATCCTTAAGAGAGAGAAAGTTAATTTATGTTTTCAACATAATATTTATTGTTGATTGAAGAAAAAGATGCAAAATAAACAAGGGTATGTTGGCAAGGAAATAACTAATGTACTTTGAAATACCAAAGGGATTTTATAAAAAGGGACTATTTTTTTCTCAAAAGATCTTATAATTAGGGACGGAGGTAGTAACTTTTATGCATATATGTTGGTAATGGATTCATTTTTATGCACCAACATCGTAAAAGAAAATGCACTCCACATCACTAAATTAAAGAAGACTGTAACATTAATTTGGAAGTTTTACCCTATACCCCCACATTTTTATCTCCACCCCAACAAACCTTTGAAAATGTCAATTTCATCATCTTGTTATTTTACGTTTTAGACTTTCCTAAGTCCACCCTACATTACAACTCTGAATTCCAATATGTAATTTTTTCGGGAAAACTTCATTAAAAGTTTTTGGTTTTAACAATTTTTTTCAGAAAACGTACAATAATAATTTTATAGTTTGATTAAAATTTCCCAAAAACAAACACTCCACTTTTCTGGAATTAATTTTATAGTTTAAATTAAGCCTTACTAATGTGAGTCAATTGCAAAACAAAAAAGTTGCAGAACCATTTTTTTTAACTCACACAGCTACCCCAACCGTGTCTTCCCCACCCACAAACAAAACGTCACCTGTAGACAAGAATCAAAATTAAACAAAAGTTTTGTATATCAGTGAGACCCATTTCCCCCTCAACATCCTTTTGAACAGAAGGTGGTGGGGTATGGGAACGGTTGATCCAATGGTAATGTTAAGGGAAAAAATTAAGATGGTGGGGTGTTAGTGGGTAACCGAAAGGAGGGAGGAAGAAGGTGTGGTGTAAGCGACGATGATATCTATATAAAAAATTAAAGATCGTTATACAGAAAACCGTCTCAAAGTTTCCGGAAAGAATTCTTCGTAATCCAGGAAAATTATTTTATGGAGGGTGGGTGAGTGTAATTTAGAAAGGGTTAAAATTGGTATTTTATATAGTTTGTAGGGGTATGGGTATAATTGTAGGGGGTGCAGGGTAAATTGTTCAGTTAATTTTAACTAGTTTTTTAAATTTCTTCAAAAACATACAGATGGATATGAAGGTGAGAAAAACCACAAGAAGGGGGGGGTTGAATTGTGTGTTTCAAAACTTCTTCTTTTTCGTTCAAGAACTGTTCTCAGGTTCAGAGTCTGAAAGGGGTTCAGAGTCTGATTGAGTTCAGAGTCTTGTGCAGC
>Ga0315914_1004686_pt1 | contig 20341 bp, 11 predicted proteins | sample MpolenodulesMG_FD_203920 | JGI IMG/M metagenome (GOLD analysis project Ga0315914, IMG submission 203920) | Medicago polymorpha root nodule microbial communities from Los Angeles, California, United States - elongated nodules | ecosystem: Host-associated > Plants > Roots > Nodule | place: USA... | reverse complement strand
TCTTATTTAAGATATTTGAGTTCAGTTTCACTCAGACCAACGTAATAATGATATTTAATTTTAAATTTTCAATGGACCATTTAAGCCACCCTTAATCAACTTACGTTTTTATATTTTTTTTATTCCTACTTGCACTTATTTTTAAATATTACAGTCATAAGCAAATCATTCTTCAGTTTTTGATACAAATTATTATTTTTTGTTCATAAGCAACTCATCCTTATTGTTTCAACAGTAGCACTGTGAACAAGATGCTAACTTATTCATGAGATTATAACAAAAAACAGTTCGTAGTTCGTACACATTATCATTTAACATAAAAAATTAATGATAACAAAGAGTAACAATCGATCTGTCAATAAGAAAAGAGTGAAACATTTGTCTTTGTTGCGTATGATATTAAAATAGTAACTGTTGGAGAGACATAACATCAACTTCCATTGTCGTCCAGCGGTTAGGATATCTGGCTTTCACCCAGGAGACCCGGGTTCGATTCCCGGCAATGGAATCTTTTTTTTCCTGGTTTTTCAATTTTTTTTTTAGCTTGTGAAAAGTGCAAGACAAATAAGGAGAGAAGAAGCTTCCAAAGGGGTTTAGTGAGAACTGAGAAGGTTTTTTGAGTTATTCCAGTAAGGGTTAGTAACTACGTATTTGGAATGTCTCACTAAAATGATAAACTACCCTTTTGCTTAAAAAATCACTTATTTCTAGTAGTAATACTGAAAACATGTCTTAATGGAAGTTGAATTACGACCACGAGTGCTTAATTTAGTCCATTAACTTCCCTACTAACACCGTTAGTTTTCCATTAACTTTTCTTTTAGTCCACCCACCATTCTTGCAGGTTTGTTTGTCCTGCATTTCTCTGAAGGTCCAGTTCTGGATTGTTGTTGAGCCTTTGGTTTGTGGTGAATTAGCTATTTTTGGTTTCCCATCGGTTGGTGAGGCTTGCTTTCGCTGGTGTTGTTGTGACGAGGGATTAATTTGGTTGGTTTTATTAGGCGTTTTGGTGCTTTTTTAAAGTTCCCTGTGTTTGTTTTTTGTTTTAGGTACACATTGCCTTTGTTGCATGTTTTGCTCTGATTGCAGAGAGTGGGTAGTATTGACAAATTAGCCTTGTCACTGGTTTTTGTTTTGTTTTTCGATCCATCAATCTTTTGTACCTTTCAGGAAGATTGAGGACTAAGATGAGTTAGGAAGGTGACAACACAGTAATTGAAAGACTGATTAACGAGTTAGAAAGGAATTAACTTATGTTTCAATTTTGGTGGAGAAAGAAGTACACCTTTGTCGGATCTCATATTCAAATTTGGTTGATGACATTTGTTGAGTGACTAATCAATGGTTTATTCAATAATGGTGGATTAAAAAAAAAAACAGAATTTGGTTGATGACATTTGTTGAGTGACTGTCAATGGTTTATTCAATAATGGTGGATTAAAAAGAAAACAGAAGATTAACGGTGTTAATAAGAAAGGGAAGTGTATATCTATTGGATAAAAACCTGTACGTTAGGGGAGGCGAGGGTAATTTTCCCTTAATATCTGGATACAATGGTTGAAAAATGAACATATGTTAAATGTGATATGTTTCTTTAATTTTATTAAGCCGTACTTTATATAAAATTGTAATGAGTTGAATATCCCGAACGTGTGAATTAACACAACTTTTTCCCTCAACAAACTTCCCGAATACGCAATTTAGTGAATGAAACTTTCCAAATTGTAATGTGCTGTGGTAAAAAAAAATGCTTTCAAGATCAGTTTAGTGAATGAAGCTATCACGTGCAGCAGTCAACATCACTGAACGAACTAGTGTAAATTTCCCAAATACACAATTAAGTACGTAGACTTTGAGGCCCAAATACGAGATATAATTCTGGACTAAACACATCTGCTATTTAACAAATATCCATCCAATTCATTGAGAAAAAAAATATTATGGAAAATTGTCAAAATTCATAATACATTTGCTACAAAGAAATTAAGTATAATTATGACTATGGAAATTTTCTCTAATAAACCCGACATGATACTTCTGGGTATTGTTGCTTGTCTGACAAGAAGCATGCAGTGAGGGACAAATAAATTGCACATACCAAGCCAAAGTTGCAATTCTTTACACACACCTAGCTATGTGGCTGTTGAACTCCAATCACCATAATACAAATTTAGGCCACATTGAGTCAACATATCTTGACTTGAATGGAACTAACCGCTTGCCACAATCTCATGGATGGCATCACTGACAGTTACATCATCAGATCTGACAGCCAGTTTCATTGCAACATCCTTTGCACCATCAAGTCCAAAAGACAGCCGCACAAGTACCTTCACACCCCCTATGAATACACCCGACAATAAGCATGTGTGTGACCTTGAATTAGGTGGGACGACCTCAGTGCCCTGCAAGTAGCGAACAATAAAATAATGAGAAAGATATTGTCTTCCTAGAAGATACGGTTGTATTACTAATGAACAGGCATTGATTGATACAAGATGCTCTACTCCTTTCTTTCAAAAGTTCTTTGGTGGTACTAGCATGGAGTTAGAGAACAAAATGTCTAATATTCCAGGTTCCAGATGATGTCAGCTATGACATCAGCCAATACTTGATCTAGAGTGGCCATGAAGTGAAAGAGAAATCCATTACTCTCACGAGCACTTATGAAACTCTTAAATCGGGTTCTCAGTGGTCTATGCTTACACAGGCTTTTACTTGCATCTATAACCTCGTCGTGGCAGGGATTTGACAAAACGTCACAAAGCTCTACTGCCAAATCATTAAAAGGAACTACAGACTTAAAGCGAACATTTTCTATAGCCTAAATGTATTTGCATCTCTTTATGTAGGTATATCAAAACACTCAACAATTGGGATTGATCTTTGTGCCATGGGAAAAGAAATGTCTTACTCCTGAAGCACTAGAGAATCTCTTCTAATTCACGTTATCTGTCAATGAACCTGTGTGCATGCACATGTTCACAGAAAAGCATTCTGTCCAAACAACAGCACTTTAAAGTTTAAATGCTACCCATGGGCGTTCTTGTGGCTTGAGTTTAGCAATGTGTCGAAGATCAACTTCAAAATTTTAAAAGGAACTAAGCGGACTGGCTACAAGCATTGAAGTATTTATATACACCTCAGAATAATGTTCAACCTAAAATTGATGTATGAGAAAGTGAACACCAACGTTTGGGTTATGCTCTCCAATAAGGCATGGAAAATGAATATGAAATCAGTGTATGGAAAATGAATCCTGATAGAGACAGTAACATTTTTTAGTCTTCTGGGAAGAATCTAATTGGGAGGACATCACCTCATGTTGCAGTTGCAGTTGCAGTAATAATAGTGCAAAACACTCATGATCAGTTTAATAAAATGGGTCTCATAACAACAAGCATTTACGAAGCCACAACTGACATCATTGGCTTACCTCACAAGGTTGCATGCCAAGAAGAGTGATGACAGTATTTACAGCTTCGGACAAGCCTTCCCTTGGGCCAAGACCGTATTCATCCACTCGTTCAGAATCAGGGTCCATGCTTTCCCATGCGTTCCTGAAATTAGACACCCCCACTTTCAATATGTAATCTGCCGCAACAACCTCTAGATCCTCCAGCTGGTATTCATCTTCAACGCCATCATCTTCAGCCTCACCAGAGGTTGGGTCAACCTGGTCAATATGCAAGTTATGAAGTAACGAACAACTTTCCACAAAAACTACTATAGGTCTAGTTTTGCACAAATTTCAAGATGAAAAAAACACAATAAGCTTCATGATTGATATTTAAACACACACATACATAATATAATGGAGATCTTGGACAGAAAAACCACAAACAAAGGGAACAAGTACCTCTTTAACAATAAATCTCAGAATGTTAGAAAACTTTCCAGATGTTGGCAATCCCTCAGGCTTCTCAAACACCACAAAAGTCTGCCCAGGTGTATCATAAGGAAGAGATCGGAGGGGCTTGGAGATCACCTGAGAAAATTCTTCTGCTTCTGAAGCATCCACAACTACAATAACCTGGAATAGGGAAAAATATTACACAGATGGCCTGAAGTTGCATAATAGTATGAAATTGTACATCATCTATATTAGTCATTACATCTTCCAATAGTTGTTCGGGTATTGTGTTTGTGCAGTTGTACTGAAACACAACATGTGTATCAAAAATGTGTTTAACAACATTAACTGCATATTCTGTCTCTGCTTCAGTAAGCTCCACAGGTGCTGAGGACTGGTAAGAAATATAATATATAATATCAGAATACATGTGATTAGATCGGATATAGAAAGAATAATACGAATATATAGAATTTTTGTAAGATTTAGAGAAAGAACCTTAAAAAGCTTCCCAAAGTTTGCAAACTCAGGAATTGACAGAAGTTGCCTTTCATATGAATCTACAGTGGATGGGGGCCCACTAGGAGGAGCACCCAAACCACCAGTTGGCTTTTTACCAGGGGCTTTCTTCTCTGCAAGAGGCTGAGACTTGACCTCCTTGGGCACCAAATTAATGTCAAAAGCCTCTTCCGAAGGCTCCTGCAGTCAAAGAGGAAACATGAGATATGTCCTAAAGTAACTAATGAAAAGAAATAACAATATACAGAACTTACGTATTTTTTCAAACTGGTCTCCAGATTGACGAGCGGGATATCAAGTGAGCCGAAGAGGAAGTCCCTCGCATCTTTATCAATCTCAGTATCACCTCCAAGTGTGTTAAGATAAAGTGTGGCTCTATCACGAACCTGCAGAGAAATCAAAATCATAACCATCAAAATATAAATCAAAGCAAATAATAATTTGATAAACTTCCTTGAAAAATCGTAGGAACCACATAAATTATAGAAATGCAATGTAAGAAATGACAGAAGTTGACCTCATCATCACTGTCAAAAAGACATCGCCTTAGCAGAACAAATATGCGGGGCTGAAAAGAGTAATTAAGAGATTTTTAATTAAGTTAATAATAAATATCACCCTAAATAAATAAAAATTCTAGAGAAAATAATTAATAAATAAAGGCAACAGCACCTTTAATCCATCAACAGAAGCACCAAATTTGGCTAGTGTGCTCACAGCACTGGCCCTAACAGTTGCATTCTCGAGATGTACTCTGTTATAAATATACCGAATATATTTGCTGGGGTCCAATGTTTTTGGTCCTTCAATTCCAAGGAAGTGGAGTATCTAAGGTACAAGGGGGGAAAATTAACAAGAGGTAAAATTCCAATATCACGCAAAGTAAACTACAAAGCACAACCAAAATTATCACCTGTGTCGACAGGTAAGTGAATTCACAATCTTCAATGAACTCACAAAGATGAAGTAACCCACTTTCCTTAGCATCAGGGATATCTCTAATAAGAATCACTATTGAATCGACAATTGCTTTCTTGTAATCGAAACCACCTTCTTCCCTAAGAATGTTACTCAGGAAATTCATCCTGAAAATAATAACATAATAGAAACCAGTAATTTAGACCATTTATCAGGGAAAATATTCAAATGAAAGATGTAACATCTGGCTGAAAGAAACATATAGAATGACACATATACTCACAGAGATCTATATTTTAAAGGAAACTTCAAGCACAATGATCTTATTGCTTCAACAACAACAATTTTGAACTCATCAGCAATATCAGACATGAAATTTGTAATCTGCTTCATAAGGCGATCCACACTTGATTCATTTCCTGTCTTCAAAAGAGTAGTAATAGCAAGTGTGGCAATGCTTCTGTTCTGGTCAGAGATTAAACTTTCCATATCAATGTTGCAGTTGGTGACTGCCATTGGATGTGTCATTGCCACCTGCAAAGTTCAAAGCCACGCTCATAAATTATTAATAAAAACAATGAAAGTTAGACCATAAAAAATCTTTTAATATTAGCTACAATACAATAATTTTTTTCATCAATTTTTCAAAAATCATATCAGACAGAAAAGCAAAATGTGCCTCCAAAAGGGAGAGAATCAAACATACATCCTTTCTCAAATTTTATTAAAGCATAAACAGTACTTCTACTGAAATTTATGAGATTAAAGAAGGTCAACCTTGTTCAAGGTGCGGACAGCAGCAAATCTCAATACTGGCTTGGAAGAACTTAGGAAGAGCTGAAGAACAGTAATTGCTGGAGTTAATTCCCGGCTAGTTACACCATTAAGGTCTGTAATTGCCTTAGCAGCTTCAAAAATCACCATTTCTGACTTGTGACGAAGGCAACTTTCGAGAAAATCATAGAAGGGTCGTTCCCCTGATTGTGTAATATTTCCTGACTCACGAATAACCTGCAGATATTATACTACATAAAGATTATTCAAATGAATATCTCCCACGTACAACTCTATAAGAAAAGGAAAACACACCTGACTTGTATAACGGATCAAGAGACATTGGGCCAAAGGTGAGCGAACACTTCCCCTTGTCAAGCTAGTAACCAGCTTGCTAACAGCTAGTCGATCATTCTGCCGTATCTGCAATGTTGCAAGTTACCATGTGTCAACAAATATGCTTGAACCTATTTGTTTGGTATGCCAATAAAAGAAGGATTTTTTGAATGTTTAATCAACCTATCAACGTGTCATTGATAGGACTTTAAGAGTGATATGAATTGATTCGATAGAATAGAATTTCCATCATGGCCATTTTCAAAGTAACTTCAGAAGACAATGATGTACAAAAAATGCAGACAGGTTTATACATATACAGACTTTGCCAAAGTTGGGAACACAGCAAGATAATCAGTCTTTAAAACTATTCACAGTGCTATGTGATGCAGCCAGTTATCGATGGCAGCTGTAATTGAAGCTAAATAAGAGAACGAATAGGAGTATGCTAAATTAATAGATGGCATAATGTCATAAGATGGAGTAGAAACCAGATAATCAAATGTCAACTTCTTTGGTTGTATTACAAGGAGTTTTGCTTTCTTTTATTGTGGTAAATTCATTTCCTTGAGAAGCTTATAGAAAAATGAGACAAAAGTTATTTGATTTTTTGACACAAGCCAATTATTAAAAAAGCTCTTCCACTGAAGGCATATTATGGTTTTCATATTTAACATCCCCTTGTACCGAATTTGAATTTTTATTTGGAAAGATGTAGGCCAAAAGAATTTATCACTAAAGTCTAAACCACTTGATCATAAAGCTTGATACCATGTAATGCTGAATATCTAACAGGTTTTCAAAGGAAATAATAAAACACTAGCTCATGCTGAATATTCAATGAACTTCAACTGTGATGAACCGAAAAATTGACCGTACAAGAAATTGATCTTGTTACATATCCCAGCAACTGATGAATTACATTGCATCGGTGACGAATTACATTGCTGAATATCTAGAGTCTTAAGTTATTCAAGAGAATATATTTTTTTAGAGAAATGCTAGCAACACACATTCTAACATGCACTTTTCAACACACTCTCTTTGATTGGAATTCACATGGGGACCCACCAAATTTATATGGGACCCATGTGAATATTAACCAATCAAAGAGAGTGTGTGTTAGAATGTGTGTTGCTAGCATTCCTCTATATTTTAAAACACAAAGAAGGCTTTCATCGTCAGACATTCACACAGCATACCTGATGTAGCAAAGCCAGTGCGTGAAATTGTACAAGAGCTGCTCTTGATTGTACAGCTTCCTGAACCTCATTGCTCCACCTTTTTACAATCTCAGGGTTTGTCTAAAAGTTGGGGATATACAATAAGCAACTGATGTAGATGAAATATACAGATCATAGAAGGATTACAAATATATATTAATAATACCTGGAGTAGATGAATACCACTAACTAGGGCCGCACTTGCAACAACTGGATTCTTGTCTACAATTGCTTGTTTCAAATACCGCTCAATTTGGGTAAGGAGGGTTCCATCCGTTATCCGACAAAGCACACGAATGGCATTTGCCCTATACATATCAGTCTTACTATTCATGTCCTTCATGAGAGAGCTCGTGACGATAATAACCTTTTAAAAAAATAAAAGAGATGGAACAGTCAGAATTTAGTAAAACACGGGCCGTTTAAGTGAATCTAACAAGATAAATTGCATGAGAATTTATAACCTCGTCCGCAGAGGGGGAGAGTTCCTTTATTATCAGGTACACCATTCTCCTTAACCCAAGATCTCGAGACTGGAAAAGCTTGGTAACAGAAAAGAAAACTTCTGTGGCTTCAACCTATGAAATGAGGCAAGAAAAAAATTACTGAAAAAGGATTCATATTAACTCTAACATAATCCTGCAAAGTGCGTATATAAATAAGATGCAATCTTTAATTAAGAAATAAAAGGAAAAGATCTTGACCTTTGTAAATGTCTCCCCCTGATTCAGTAGGTACAACAGTTTTGTGATAACCTAGAAAAAGATAAACACACACTGTCAAAAATCAACCATTGATTAAGATTTAAGACCTATGTACCACTGACACTTCTGATTGATGATATGCCCGTTGTTCTACACTGACACATGTAATTACGTTCAATTAATTCATTTTTTCAAATTATTACAGGTGTGGACGTGTCTGTCTTGTCAGTGCTTCATACATTAAGACAATGAAAACATAGATAAATAAATACATAATAAAAGAACCTGTGAACATCTCCTGGCATCTAGTTGCGGATCATTAAAAACCCGGGCCTCTTGAAGAACAGCCCCCTTTTCAATCCCCAAAAACGGGGAATAATTATCTGTTAAACAAATATAAAAACTGAATCAATCCACAAATATTGACATTATAATATTTGTAATCACAATAAACCAGCTTGAGTCGTGACCGAAGTTTGAAAAGAAGCTATGAAATATCTAAATATTCTATAAACCAACTAGGTACCATAAACTTGTTCAAATTCAAATAAGCAATTGCACCTTACTAATGAACTGCATTTCAAATTACATACTAGATCAATTCAATTTTCAACAAATCACTACAAACCAAAATCATATAAAACGATTCAAAAAAACGCACTAATCGTGACAAAAATGTGAAAAGAAGCTATAAAATATCTAAATTAGCTATTAATCAACGTGTTCAAATTCACACAAGCAATTTGCACGTTATTAATAATAAACTGCATTTCAAATTACATGATTATTGATTAGATCAACTCAAATTTCTATAAACCGACAACAATTCAAAAACGCAATAATCGAATCCAATTCAATTCAACCATCGTGATCTACGCAAACCGTACCGCATTTCCCATCAGAAACAGAAATTACGCATTGGATCTAGAAAATGAGCACGGAAGAGAGTAGATCGAATTGCGCGAAAGAGAAAAGCGGAAAAAGTGGGAAGAATGAATTACCTTCGTCGTCACGGTCATCGTCTTTCTTGATAAGCGGCTGAGCCATCGCCGGAGAAGTTGGTGAATCTCTGAGATCTGGAAATTATGCAGTGTTTTTTGTATAGGTGCCTTTGCGAGTGCACCACTGAAGTTTAGAATTGAAGAAAAGATGAAGAAGAAGAATAATGAGTAGAAATATATGCCGAATCCAACTTATTTTTACTGTTTAATTTTGTGAGAGTATATATAATACGAAATTAATTTACATGCAACATATACATCCAATTAAATTGTGACAAGTAAGATGTTTTTAATCATATTTTGAGAACTACTATATAAAGGTGATGTCATGTAATTTACTTGATGGATTTATATCTTAAATAATTTTATATTTTCGATGTACATAAATTAAATCCGTACAATATATGATTAAATGAAGAAAAAAAGAGATTTAATTGAACAATTGATCTCTCAACATAATTGTTGTTTTTAATTTGGTTTTATAACTCTAAAAAAAATTATGTTTGGTCCCACGTGTACCCTTATGTTAGTATTAATGGTCATTTTTGTCAAATGTCTTAATTTTCCGTTAGTGAGTGCACATGTGGTCAATCCCACGTGGCACCTATATAAGGGATGTCTAAGGTTTAGAGAGAGAAGGAACCAAAATTAGAAAGAGGTTAATAAACTTAGAGAGAGAATGACGGAGAAGGAGAAAAGGCAAACCATGTAACATTCAAAGAGGAATCTGAGGAAGAACAAGACAAAATCGAGGACGAAGAACACGAAAATGGATGAAGAAGACGATTTCGATGTTGATGCTTTTGTCGAGGTTAGTTTTCTTCACCTTTAAAAAATTAGGGTTTGTTCAAAAACTGATTTATGGTATCTGGTTTTAGCGTTTTCTGGTTAGGGTTTGTTCTTTTTCTGGTTAGGGTTTGTTTTATTTGTTGAAATCTGAAAAAACACAATTTTGAAAAACACATGTTTGAGTGTTTTCAACATCTTCTTATGTAGATCATCCATTTTTTTGTAAATTAGTGTTTAAAACCATGCTTATCTTATCCATCTTGTTAATTTTTCCAATTTTGAAAACACACTAATTAGGATTAGGATTTTTGAATTGTGGGTTGAGGATGGTAGATTTATATTTGTGCTCCACCATGGGGGGAGGGTTGTTGAGTTTGACCATGCTTCCTATGATGGTATTGAAACTGTTTTAGAGTGTGAACCTGACTGTTGAGCATTTTTTCAATCCTATCAACTATAAAACGTTTAGGATACCCCATGATTAGGGCTCTTTGGTACTATAAACCTAACCTAGTGGATCAGTTGATTCGTTTGAGGGATCGTAATGGTTGTAGAAGGATGAAAGTAATAGCTTAAATGCATGGTAGGGTACACTTATATGTAGAACACAATGTATATTGTATGTGAACCTGAAGCTACCAAATTGAATCCTTTGATTGAGTACCCTTTAGGATATGTGCCTCCTCAAGGTGCATCTGATGTGGAAGAGGGGGGTATTGAGGGGGATAAATAGAGAAGAATGTTTAACATTTTCATTTGTCAAGCAACAAGAAAAACCTAAATTTATAAAAGTTTTTTTTCCATTTGTTCTTCTTAGATGTTTATTTCCTTGTATATTATAAAGCTCTTAGCCCTTTGAGAAGAGAGTGTCGGTGCCAAGAAGAAAAGAACCAAAATCCAAAAATTAAACCTCACACCACAACAAACCCGCAACAGATCAAAGAAAAACAAAAAAAAAACCACAGCAGAACCACTAGCTGCCTAGAAAACACACCAATAAGACAAGGCCCGTGTAGCTGAAAAACTATAACAACAGAAAAAACACCAAACATGTCACCCACACAAGCCGTTGTTATGGACACTAACCACAAAAAGAGCCAAAACATTACCGTACCTTCCAAGAAGAAAGGGACACCACCAAGTCCAACCAACAAGAACAAGAGTCAGAACATTAAGAATGTTACCGTACCTCCCAGGAAGAGGGGGAGACCACCAAGTCCAACCATCAAGAACAAGAGTCAAAACTTTAAGAATGTTACAGTACGTTGGGGGAGACGAGTAAGTCCAACCATCAAGAACAAGAGTAATATTTTAGAAGTGAGTTTTGAAACGTGAATTTACTGTTGGAATGAGTGTTTCGCTCTCATATTTTCAAATCGATTTTTATATCTAACATTTTTTGTGGTCGAAGCTGAAAATCGTAGTTTTTGTGACAATGAAAATCTTTTATGACAGAATCTATTTGTTTATTCATATACACGAACACGAGCTTATGTTTTCACATTGTGAATGTCAAAAATATACAAGAACGTCATGTTTCTTGGGTTTCTTTATTTATTTTTCCATGTCTTGTTGTGGTTTATGTTAGGAGTTAATTCATAACTACTTCGTTCTAGGTTGTTAGTGGTTTGTTACAGAATAACAACTACTTATTTTTATAGTTTATTTTTGTGAGGGTATGTATAATATGAAATTAATTTATATGCACCGCATATATATCCAATTAAATTGTGACAAGTAAAATGCTTCTAATCATATTTTAAGAACTAACATGAAAAAGTGATGTCATGTAATTTACTTGATGGGATTCATGTTTAAAATAATTTTATATTATCAGTGTATATAAATCAAAGGCTTATTCAATCATCTGGTCCCTTAACTTAATTGATTGTCTCAATTTGGTCCTCTAACTATAATTTGTATCAATTTGGTCCCTTATGTTTTACTCTGTTACTAGTTTTAGTCCTTTCTGTTAGTTTCTCTAAAAAAAAAACGTTAACTTATGTACCAATTTGGTCCCCTATATTTTGCTCTGTTACTAGTTTTAGTCCTTTCTGTTAACGTTCTTTTTAGAGAAACTAACAGAAAGGGCTAAAACCAGTAACAGAGCAAAACATAGGGGATCAAATTGGTACAAATTATAGTTAGGGGACCAAATTGAAACAATCAATTAAGATAAGGGACCGGGTGATTGAATAAGTCTAAATTAACTCTGTATAATATATGATTAAATGCAAAAAAAAAAAAAAATGTTTGACCAATTGATCCCTCAACTTAATTGTTGTTTTCAATTTGGTTGCATAACTCTAAAAAAATTATGTTTGGTCTCTCATGTACACCTCTGTTAATATTAGTGGTCCTTTCTGTCAAATGCCTTAATTTCCCGTTAGTGAGTGCACACGTGGCACCTATATAATGGATGTTTAAGGTTTAGTGAGAGAAGGAACCAGAATTAGAAAGTGGCTAATAAACTTAGAGAGAGAAGGACGAAGAAGGAGAGTACCGGTGCCACGAAGAAAAGAACCAAAATCCAAAAATTAAACCCCCATACCACGACAAACCCGCAACAGATCAAAGAAAAGCAAAGAACCACTAACTGCCTTGAAAACACACCAGTAAGACAAGGCCCCTGTAACTGAAAAACTATAATAACAGAAGAAAAAAACCTTAAACATGTCACCACACAAGTCGTTGCCATGGACACTAACCACAAAAAGAGTCAGAACGTTGTTGTACCTTCCAGAAAAAGAGGGGGAGACAACCAAGTCCAACCATCAAGAACAAGAGTCAGAACTTTAAGAATGTTACCATACGTAGGAGGAGATGAGCAAGTCCAACCATCGAGAACAAGAGCAATATTTCGGAAGTGAGTTTAGAAACATGAATTTAATATTAGAATGAGTGTTTTGCTCTCATATTTCTTAATCCATTTTTATCTCTAAATGTTTTTTGTGGTCGAAGCTGAAAATCGCAGTTTTTGTGACAATGAAAATCCTTTCTAACAAATTATGTTTGTTTATTCATATACACGAACACAAGTTTGTGTTTTCACATTGTGAATGTCAAAAATATACAAGAACGTCATGTTTCTTGGGTTTCTTTATTTTTTTTTTATATGTCTTGTTGTGATTTATGTTCGGAGTTAATTCATAACTACTTCATTCTAGGTTGTTGGTGGTTTGATACAAAATAACAACTACTTATTCTTACAGTTTATTTTTGTGAGAGTATATATAATATGAAATTAATTTACATGCACATCATATACATCCAATTAAATTATGACAAGTGAGATGTTTCTATTTAAGAACTAACATGAAAAAGTGATGTCATGTAATTTACTTGATGGAATTCATGTCTAAAATGATTTTATATTATCGGTGTATATAAATTAAATATGTACAATGTATGATTAAATGCACAAAAAAAAGCTTAATTGGATAATTGGTCCCTCAACTTAATTGTTGTTTTCAATTTGGTTCCATAACTCTAAAAAAATTATGTTTGGTCCCTTATGTACACCTCCGTTAGTATTAGTGGTCCTTTCTGTCAAATGCCTTAATTTCCTGTTAGTAAGTACACACGCGGTCAATCCCATGTGGCACCTATATAAGGGATGTTTGGAGTTTAGAGAGAGAAGGAACCAGAATTAGAAAGAGGTAAATAAACTCAGAGAGAGAAGGACGAATAAGGAGAGTAACGATGCCAAGAAGAAAATAACCAAAATCCAAAAATTAAACCCCACAACACAATAAACCCACAACAGATCAAAGAAAAAAAAGAGAAAAAAAACACAACAGAACCACAAACTACCTAGAAGCACACCAGTAAGGCAAGACCCATATAGCTGAAAAACTTTAACAAAAAAAAAAAACCAAACATGTCACCACACAAGTCGTTGCCATGGACACTAACCACAAAAATACCCAGAAACTTTACCGTACCTTCTAGGAAGAGGGGGATACCACAAAGTCCAACCATCAAAAACAAGAGTCAGAACATTAAGAATTATTGTACCTCCCAAGAAGAGAGGGAGACCACCAAGTCCAACCATCAAGAACAAGAGTCAGAACTTTAAGAATGTTGTCGTCCATAGGGGAGACGAGCAAGTCCAACCTTCAAGAACAAGAGTAATATTTCAAAAGTGAGTTTGAAAACGTGAATTTACTTTTAGAATGAGTGTCTTGCTCTCATACTTCTAAATCGATTTTTATCTCTAACGTTTTTTGTGGTCGAAGCTGAAAGTCGTGGTTTTTGTGACAATGAAAATCCTTTCTAACAGATTCTGTTTGTTTATTCATATACATGAATATGAGTTTATGTTTTAACATTGTGAATGTCAAAAATATACAAGAACGCCATGTTTCTTGGGTTTCTTTATTTATTTTTCTCTGTCTTGTTGTGGTTTATGTTAGGAGTTAATTCATAACTACTTCATTTTAGGTTGCTAGTGGTTTGTTACAAAAGAACAACTACTTATTTTTGGGGTTAATTAAGTTTTTAGTCCCTATAAATATTTACAATTTTGTTTTTTGTCCCTACAAAATAAAATCACACTTTTTAGTCTCTGTGACATTTTCCTTAAGCATTTTAGGGACCAAAAATGTTGATGAAATTTTTTGGCAGGGACTAAAAATGTTGATGGAAAATTTTTATAGGGACTAAAATTGGTGATGAAAATTTTTATAGGGACTAAAAACTGTGATTTTATTTTGTAGGGACTAAAAACAAAATTCTGAATATTTATAGGGACTATTTACTTAATTAACCCTTGTTTTTGTGAGAGTATAATATGAAATTAATTTACATGCACAACATATACATCCAATTAAATCGTGACAAGTATGATGTTTCTAACCATATTTTAAGAACTAACATGAAAAAGTGACGTCATGTAATTTACTTGATGTGATTCATGTTTAAAATAATTTTATATTATCGGTGTATATAAATTAAATTTGTACAATATATGATTAAATGCACAAAAAAGACTTAATTGAACAATTGGTCCTTCAACTTAATTGTTGTTTTCAATTTGGTTTCATAACTCTAAAATAATTATGTTTGGTCCCACATGTACATCTCTATTAGTATTAGTGGTCCTTTCTGTCAAATGCCTTAATTTCACTAATGCCTTAATTTCCCGTTAGTGAGTGCACACATGGCTAATCCCATGTGACATCTATAAAGGAGATGTTTAGGGCTTAGAGAGAGAAGGAACCATAATTAGAAATAGGTAAATAAACCTAGAGAGAGAAGGACGAAGAAGGAAAGTACTGGTGTCAAGAAGAAAAGAATCAAAATCCAAAAATTAAACTCCACACCACAACAAACCTGCAACAGATCAAAGAAAAACAACAAAAAAGCCAAAACAGAACCACTAGCTGTCTAGAAAACACACAAGTAAGGCAATGCCTCTGTAGCTGAAAAACTATAACAACAAAAAAAACCTCAAACATGTCACCCACACAAACCGTTGTTATGGACACTAATCACAAAAAGAGCCAGAACATTACCGTACCTTCTAGAAAGATGGGGATACCACCAAGTCCAACCATCAAGAACAAAAGTTAGAACATTAAGAATGTTACCGCACCTCGCAGGAAGGGGGAGAGACCACCAAGTCTAACCATCAAGAACAAGAGTCAAAACTTTAAGAATGTTACCGTACGTAGGGGGAACGACCAAGTCCAACCATCAAACAAAAATTCGTGTGGAAGGGGAACTGATGGATAACAAATGATAATCCATCAATAACAAAACAAGTAGTTTTGACCTTTTATTGAAAGAAAAAAAATCGGCCATACCTCCAAAATCGTCTAAATTGACGGTTTTCCAATTTTTTTTTCCAGGATTCGACCGGTTTTCCAGTTTGCTGACCCAAATTTTTGCACACATGGTTTTTGTGGTCAACCGAACCAGACATAGGTCCAGTTCTCAGTTCAACCGGTTGAACCTATCCGATTTTAATTACCTTGATATATATATGGTTGGTCGGCTGCACGTTTCGCTGGGCTACAAAAAGGAAGATGAACCGAGTCATTCTTAACCATCTCAATCCGCTTGTGTTGACACGTATGACCCGTCGAACCCATTTTATCTGCCCGTTTCGATTTTGAGTGGGATGGGTTGCTCGGTTTCGGGCGGACGCAATAAATTTTTCTAGTTCTACCACGAAATACATTGAAACTGTTACTAATCATATTAGAAACCACATTCACATTTACCCATTCACTCATGTTCAGCTGCATGAAACCACTAATCATGTGATTCGTGTAGATGCTCAATACTTGACATCACAGTAGCACATCATCTTCAATGCGAAAGTTTTGAACCACACTAGTTGAATTAGATCTTGTAGAGATGACCTCATGTAATAAACAGATACTGCAATCTACATTTATCCATCGTCAAAGTGTAACCTCATGTATAATATTATATAAAGTTGTATCAAGATGTTATATTGAACATTGTTTTGAAAGATTATGTTGCCATGTATACAGGTTGTTGTAATATTATAAGATTATATTTCATTGAACATGAGTTATTGTAAGATTGTATTGTTATGTTCTCTTAAACATTATTTTCATTGTCTCTTTAAATTAAACCATACAATATATACATGAACAATACCAAATTAAATTAACACAAAAAATAATTTCTTCTTTAACAACACATAATTTCCACTGTTGCAAAATTTACAACATCAACACCATAACCTTACACTATCAACAAAAAATACAAAGGATTAAACCAACTTAATGTAAATTACAATAACACATAACAATAATAACAACAACATCAACTCGAAAATCACAATGTCAATGACAAAATTCATTTTCTTGTTCATCACTGCATTATTCTTCTTCTTCAAAAAGTCCCTTATAATCTTCTCTAATCTCTTAAGTACTTCATCATCATACCACCATGTGTAGCGGTCACATCTAAGAAATCTTCGCCTAAACTTTTCATGAGTTTAAGTAGTAACCAATGGAGAAGTAACACCACAACGACAAACACGTTTTTGTCTTTGTTATAGTAACGATGAATCAAATAACGATGTAGATGAATAATTCCCTCCCATTTTTGTAACTGCAGAAAACGAAGATGAAGAACAAGAGCTACTCGTAGAAAATAAAGAAGAAGACGACATTATAACAAAGAAGAAGACAAAATATGATGTTAGGTTAGACAAGTTTGGATTTGATTTGAGGTTTTGGTATGAGATGGTAGGTTCAATGATATATAGTTACCGAAATGATTTGATTGCAATTTTTTTTCTTTTAGGTTTGCAGATGGTGTTGAAGGAAACGAAAAAGGTGCAAAATGAATGATGGAGGCAATTTGATTCAAACTTAGTCTCTATTTTATTTTATTTTTTTGGACGTAGAAATTATGAATTTATAGGTTGAAGTTGATGAATATGGAGTTGAAGATGAAGAACGTGGCAAATGGAGTTGAATAAAAAAATTGCCGATGAATTTTCCCATTTATTTTACTCCTAAAATCAATTAAAAAAATACTAGATTAAAATAAAAAAGTCAAAATACGAAGCAAGATTGTGGTCATGTCAACGTTTTTGCGTGACATGTCGAATAATTAGTGACGAAAACAAAAAACTTTACAAGGACAAATTGGGAGATTTTTCTGTGTGTAGGAGGGACTAACTCAAATTCGTCAACATTACATGGACGACAAATAAACCTTTAAAATTTCTCTTTTCTTATTTTTAACTAATTACATACATTAAGTCTACGTATGTGATTCTATTGATGATAAAATGATCAATAATATACACAAAATATCAAGATTAGGATCATAATGATTTGTGTCGAATTTCAAAAATCGATACAAGATTGATTTAATCATATGATTTTTGTTGACGGAAAATTTGTATAATATTTTTTTCTTTTAATAACTTTACACTTTAACATGATTTTACTAGATTGTTATTTGAAATTAAGTTAAAAAAAATAAAAATATTTGTTTTTTTTTACGAACAAAATTTTTGTTGTTATTATCGACTAATGATGTGTTTGGATCACAGCTGTCAGTTGTAGTAGAATATTCCTTAAGATTTGCGATAGAGAGAGAAAGAGAGAGAGAAACAGAGTTGAAGACGGTGTGCGAGAGAGAGAGAGAGAGTCGCAGTTGAAGTCAAATCACAAAACACATACCAAAGCGGTTAACTCTTCATCCGATCTGAACGATGCCTTCCCGTAGAAGAACGCTCTTGAAAGTCATCATTCTCGGTGACAGCGGGTTCGTCTCTCGAACTCTTCAATTTTAGGGTTTTCCAATAATCATAATTATCATATTCTACAGATCTTATGCAATTTTGTTTCCTTCTGCTTATTTTTATTCTTCGATCTTTGTTTGAACTCAATTATTGATATGCAAGCTCAAAATTGGATCTTAGCTTGTTTGGATCACGAGAATTATAGCTATAAGTAACTAATTTATTGGTGAATTTCTTATTCTTGTTTAGATCTCAAGAATAATATCTAGACATGGCACTGACATATGAACACCAATGATAATTTGAGAAAATGACATAATTCAACAACGTAATTACATGCGTCATGTACCGACACATGTATCCGAAAGTGACACATGTTGGGCACTGGACACACGTCTGTTCAGAAGTGTCGGTGCTACAGAGTATCTCGAGTAGCTTAATGCATAGGTGAATTTTTCTTATAATTGTTTGGATCACAAGAATCATATCTAAAGTAACTTAATTTATAGAATTGTTTGGATACTTTCAACCATGTTAATGTTAAGTTGATTTATGAGTTGCATTATCTGTTGTATTTACCAGTTTTTTTTTTCTAGTTTTTTTTTTTAACATCGTAGTGTTGTTGATGATTTGTAGGGTGGGGAAGACGTCTTTGATGAATCAGTATCCTTCAATTTTTGTATAGGAAGTCAGTATTCTGTACAGTGTTGTTAATTAGCGACTATTCCGGAGCTATAGCACCAGTGCATAGTTGGATTTGAACAAATCGCTATTGTTCCACAATACGTTGTTCAGTGCAAAATATTGCTCCATAACAGCTATGGCGGTGCTATTAACACTTTTGCATAGCGGAATTTGAACAAGTCGCCATTTTCTGCGATCTGTAACTGACAGCACTGATTCTATATTTGTTTTCAATTTTCCCTGCAATTTTCTGAGGTTTTAGTATTGTTTAGGGCTATGCTTTAAAAATATGCGGTCTTTGTGTTTCTCTTAACCTATATATTTTAGATATGTGAATAAGAAGTTTAGTAACCAGTACAAGGCAACCATTGGAGCTGACTTCTTAACCAAAGAAGTGCAATTTGAAGATAGGCTTTTCACCTTACAGGTTTGTGAATGGTGCTTCCTTGTGCTTAATTTGATTTTGAGATGCTTGAAAATGGCTTCATGACCAAGCCTTGTAAATGATAGGCCAGATTTACAAATTACCAAACCCTTTTTTTTTTTGAATGTTTATCTTTCTGATATTACATAGATGGTTTATGGCATAATTTGATCCATGTATCCGAACCCATTTAGTTGGAAAAGGCTTGGTTGTTGTTGTTGTATTACATAGATGTTTTAGATTGTGCATTATGTTCCATACTGATTTAATTGAAGAATTCGTAGGTCACAACCTCTTAAATGAAGGTTGAACATGTTTGTTGATACTGTGTTATCAGCCTGTTGTGTACATTAAACACGCCCAGTAGTTTACTGGATTAAGTTTGTTACTTATTGCTCATTTTGATGTTATAACGCCTGCATCCTAAAGTGTATTGCATTTTTTTAAAACGGGCTTGTGTATGGGATTTGGGAAGTGAATGATAATGTTTCCTGTTGTTTTTGAGAAATTGTTTATTATATTTTGACGATTGTCTTGGCACATGACTTTAAAATGTAACACACTATAACCTAACTGTTGGAAATCCCGCCCCGAAAGTGAGGGGGTGGGTTGGTGATTCCACCTCAGGTGTGTTGGAAATCCCACCCCGAATGTGAGGGGGTGGGTTGGTAATTCCACCTTAATTGCGATCTGCCTCTCTGTTGTCAAAGCGGAAATGCGACGTGGCGCGGGGTGCGGGCGCGTAGCGGACGCTATTTCGGTGACGCGGACACTAATATATTTAATATTAAAATACTATACTGTTAAAAAAAATACTAAAATTCCTTAAACATTACTCAAAATTCATGAAGTATTCCTAATTTGAAATAAAAGTCAC
>Ga0315914_1004685_pt1 | contig 20342 bp, 10 predicted proteins | sample MpolenodulesMG_FD_203920 | JGI IMG/M metagenome (GOLD analysis project Ga0315914, IMG submission 203920) | Medicago polymorpha root nodule microbial communities from Los Angeles, California, United States - elongated nodules | ecosystem: Host-associated > Plants > Roots > Nodule | place: USA... | reverse complement strand
ATATAACAGTTTTTTTGTCAAAAAAATTATGTTTTCGAAAATTTTAATTTTCAAAGTTTTTTTTTCAGATTTTTTTTTCGGAAAAGTATTTTCAGATTTTTTTCAGAAATTTTTTATGATTTTTAAATTTAAAAAATAATTTCCATAATTTTTTTTAATTTTAATTTTTTTAATCACGTGGACTGTCACGTCAGTGCCACGTGGCCAAAACCATGCCAAGTCAGCCATGAAGTGGGGCCAGGGACCTTTTTCAAACAATTTTTTTTTCATAGGATGTAATTCAAATTTTTTTTTTACAGGGACGAAAATCAAAACTGGCCCAAATTACAGGGACGATTATCATATTTAAGCCTTAAAATAATAATAATCGGCCGAATGCCATAAGACAAATTGAAAAGAAAAATAAAATTAAAAACATGGTTTGAATGGAGAAAAAACATTTAGAAAGAAAAATGAGAGAAGTAACTGGGAGATAGAGAAAAATGGGATAAAAAATGGTAATTTCCTACATGCCAACATCTTTGAAATCAAAATATTTTGGAAGAATCATTTGGAAGAAAGTGATTGGTCTTAAGTGGTTAATAAACCCCTCTTAAGAAGAATCACATTTTACTCACCTTCTAGTCGAACCCAGGTTATCAGGAGAAAAAAAAAAAGTTCAAAATTAGGCGACCTACTTAATTTTAGCATTTAATGGAAAACTATAAAATTAACAACTTCATGAAGTCTTTTTACCCAAAATTTGTTTGCGAAAGTCTTTTTTGCCCAAAAGTTAGTTTACGAATTGTGCAAGGATATGGGTAAAGGTTATTGTTGGAAAGTAAATTAATCTACACCAAAAATATTTTAGATTTATTTTAGGCCTAAAATTACTCCCACGCATGTTTGTTAATGTTTTTTTTTCTATTGACACCTCTAATTTCACTACATGTTTTTTATTTTTTCCATGTGACATTTTAAACATTTTAAAATCCATATCACGGTGTATTTTTCAAGCAAAACATAATAGATTTTTTTGAACAAGAAGCAAAACATAATAGTGCTTGAAATTTTTCAAAATAATGTCACGACGATCAAAGCTCTACTACCTACACTACGTATGTGTAGACGTTGCGATGCGACATTGTTTTACAAGGAATCCCAAGATATGTGTTGCAAAAGTGGGAAAGTGACATTTACACAAGTAGATGTTCCTGAAGAGTAACCACAGTTATTTTCATATACTTCAACTTAAGGAAGACAACATATCAGAAGTTACAAACATGTAATGTTGTATATCTTTGTTTGGTGTTCATATATGATTTTCGCACTCAAGGAGAAATTTACCACAAAATAGGAGGCTTTCATCTGAACTAAGGTTCTAGACCGCGGGTTTTGAATTTATACATTTATGATACAAATTTATGATACGGACAATGAGATTTAAAATAGGATGATGGAAAGCCCCCAACTTCACAAAGTCATTGTGTATAAATTGAAAAATATGCTCCACCAATGCAATTCTTTTGTGATTAAAGACAGCTTGCACTCGATCTCCCATTTGCTTCACAAGTTGCAACAATTATTGTTGGTGGTGATGAGGAGACTCTGAAACATGAAATTGATATAAATTTCATAAGTTATTATGGAAATCTAACAAAGGTTGAAGAAACGATTAAATCCTATGATCCTTCACAATATCCAATATTGTTCCCTTTTAGGACATATGGTTGGGACCTCGAAACAAGAAATGATTACGAAAACTGGCTATATATCTCAAAAGGGAACAATATTTGATATTGTAAAGGATTATAATATTCCACTGTTTCTTGAACCTTTGTTAGATTTTCATTGATTTTCATTACTGCTTATGACATGTATATATCTTCCATAATTTCTACGATTTGTGAAGCAGATGGGACATTATGCTATGGTTGATTTGAAAGACGTTTTTTATTGAGCAACCTACACTCATGAACAAATTTCTTTATTCGATCACTAGTATGTGTTGCTTGAAAAATACATTAGGAATATGAATTTCAAAACTTGGAACACGTCATTTAGGGCCAATTTATTTATATCTATACAATAATATCAAAATGAATGTATGTAAAGTTACTAGTGTGAACAAACATTTATTTATTGATGTCAATAATAATTGATTTCGAGACAGAATATGCAAAGGATTGTAGTACTATTATGAGACAACTAATATGACAATTTGGGGAAATTAAAATTAAAATTAAGTACTTAATTTAAGTAATTTTTAAAAACATATTCATCGATACTCATTTTTTGTTTTCTAAAATTGTATTGTTTTCAAAATCAATAGTCGTACCTTGATCATGAGTTGACGATGCAGCAGCAGTAGTTGTAGCAAAATAGTGCACATCTGATATTGGTGAGTCTGTAAAGTTCGTGTTGACTTCACTACAAGGATCTGGTTTAAAATAGATCATTATTGACTATGATTAAGTAAATGTTTGTAAGTATATTACTTACCACATATAGCGCTATCAACATTTCTTATACTTGGTCCGACCTCATTGTTATGTTTTCCTTGAAAATTTGTTGATTCAAAATTAAAGGATGTTACAATAATTATTGTAAGTTTATTAAATAGATATTGCATAGGTTAATTATTATGTTACAATAATTAATGATGGGTTTATTCATTCTGCTAATTGCAATTTGAAAATAAATAAGAAAAAAATAAAATTAACTCACTAACCAAATGCAATGTGATTAGTATGTGTAGAACTTGGTCCGGCTTCACTATCATGTGTTCCATGATGCAAAATTGTTATTTGTCAAGTCTTAAAATGACATCTTTGTTACACGTTGTTGAAATATTCTAATTTTTAATTGTAAAACATTGAAAAAATTTAAAAATTAAGAACTAGAAGTAACAAAATTGTAAAACGGACCGACAAAGCGGAGTCGTATCTCAATTAAAAAAAAAATGTATTACTTAAAAAATACACAGGAAGAAGAAATGGGTTAGTTGAAATCTTCAACCGTGTTTGTTCTGTTTGAAGCAATCTATTTGCAATTGCAAAATATATATATATATGAAACCTTATTCATACAGGAAAGAAGATTGTGAGAAAATTAATAACGTCATGGATTGAGAGAGTATATAATAATGTGAAAATTTATAAGTAACCTTTAGGACTACACGTATTTGAATGGATCCCGCAACATTGAATGAGAAGTTAGAGTTGGAACCGGTAACTATATGAAGAGGTTTTTTTGGAATGTAAAGGAAAAAAAAAGGCTTCTATTAAGCCATTCTTTGATTCAAAGAGGAAAAAGACGATCAATATATTTGTATTGCATTAAAAATAATTGAATTTCTATTGTATATTTTTTATTAAAAGTAAACAGATTAAAAAAACAAATCCATTATTTCAATACAAACGAAAAAGTAGCAATCTATTTCTGCAATCCAGTTCAACCGCTCAATTTTGATGCTCGCGTTTTCAATATGCAAAATTAGTTATAGATTAAAAAAAAAAGGACAATAAGAAGCAAGAAATGAATTACTAAGTGGCCCTCCTCCAAGATGAATTGTTATATTTGAGTGATGATAAAGGTTGATCGTGAAATGAATCAATGGAAAAAAAATTGTAGAATTAGTGAGTGTATGTTGCGGATGTGTGTTTGCTAAATCGGATACTGATAGTTTGTGTGAGGTGAGAAGTTAATAACAGTGGAAAACAACTGAAAAGGGCATTTTGGTATTAAAAAAGTTTTGGCCTTTTTTTTGTTTACAGGGGTTTCAATGTTTTAGTTTTATTAATAGTTAGTTATAGATTAACATTGATTGGTTTACAAGTAATGATACTAATCAAACTAAATTGAAGGCAAAATAAACAAAGTTTCTGCTACAAATTCATTGCCTGTATATGCTTGGGCACTAAATTGCTCATACAAATGATCATTCCTAGCATAAAGTAGGATGAACTCTAATTTCCTGATAATATATACATTTGCGGAAATCTAAACAATTAAAATTGTAAATTATGAACTCAAACTATTTCGTTATCTTAAAACAATTACAAAATCAAATCTTTGGGAGTGGTGATTTTTGAACACCCTTACAAAAATAATCATTCATCTAACACCCCTCATTCTCTCTATCTTCCTCCATCACATTCAATGAGATTTGATAACTGAAAACCACTTGGAGATAATAATCAGTAATACATGACTCAACGTCCACAGCTACACATTCGGTGATTTCCATTTTCTGAGTCTAGGCTGGCTGCTAGATGTCCACTGAAGAGGCATATGTTTTTGATCCTGCATTACAGTCAGTAGCGATTAATCACTAATCAGTTTGAACATTAATGGTAGTGAAAGCAAACATGAAGATTGAAAAAAAAGGCTTACCTTTGGATACAATCTATGATGATACCATCAAACATGAATCTTAATTTATCTTATAGTTCACTTGTTGGAGGTGGAAGCAATGAAAGCTGCTCTGTGTATTGACATTTCAATAAACTCCATGAAAGTCTTCCCACTCTGTCCATATATCAAAAATATATCTGCATATTGTTATGTAAAAAGGATTGAAAGATAATAAACAATATGGGTTTAAACTATCTAAAAATAAAGTACAATGCATTTATACTTTGAATGTCCAAACTTGAGGGTTATTTTCTAAAACTATTCAAAAACGTGATGCTAATTAAACTTTGAATATATTATTGACCCTCATGAGATGCTCTCTCTTCTCAGCCAGGATTTCTATATCAGCTTAGACCACAAATAAACATCACTTCATTATAAGCTAGTGGCTGCTCATTCCAATCAAGTATTATATCCTATAGGCACTCATAATTTCACTACAAACATCATCAAAAACATATTTCAATAAGTGACAGACTTAAAATATTTCATCAGGTAAACATTTATACACTATTGAAAGCAAATGCAGGTCTATAGAAAACATTTATACACTATATTTTGACAAAACTTTCAACCATACAATCGATAGATAATCCTATAACCATTGAATCAAGCATAAACACCTCTTAGACAACATAATGCAAATAATCAAGCAGAGCTCAGCTGCCAAAGACTAAAAAGAAAGATATGACTTAATCCAAACAAAGATGCAACACCAATGACTGTCCTGTGGATGCAAACTTCTGTCACAGTTGCAATAATCGAAATATTTGTTACAATACATGTAAGAAAATAACAATTCTGACACAGTAACACACTAGGGGAAACTACTCTGCTGTTACTAAGTAGCTAACTTGATTTAGAAGTTCGAACACTACTCCACTGTTAGAATCCAAGGTAGGAGGGAACAAAATAACAAACAGTTTTAGATGGACAGCAGGAGTTAGAACCTATGAAGCACAGACTGAGACACTGCTAATGTAAAAAACATAGGAAACCGACACCTATATATATATATATATATATATAAAATTTATCTATCTACTATCGAAAAAGCTAAAAATGTATAATAAAATTTATTATCTTCAAACTCTCATTTATCAACATTGTTTCAACAAATCTGTAACCCTTGTAGATGTGTCCAAGGAGTGTTTAAGATGTGTCGAAGAAAGAAAAAAAATTGGGAGAATCGTCTGACTTGTCCGACACGTCATACAAGTGACGGACACCGACCCAAGGAGTGTCGGAGCAAAGAAAAAAACATTTTTTTTGGGACATGAGTCATACGAATGTCAAACACATGCGTGCCGGACACCGCAAAACGCTTAATACTAGATGTGTTTGTGCTTCAAAGGTTAGATCAACAAAACATATCAAGCAAAACATTTCTCTTGTTCATGTTGTATTTAACTTGTATCAAATATGCATATGCAACATAGGCATAACTGTCGGCAAATAAATCAAATCAGAAATTGGAGTAATATGCAGCAGTACTAAACAGAAACTGATTCAAGTTTAGAATAACAGAAGAAGCAACCATAGCATATTGAAGATACTACTAACCTGTAGGATCACTTGGCCTAGGTCTCGGAACATACAACATGTCAACATCTTGAATGCTTTTGATGTTTTGACGTTAGCCAACATTTCTCATTATATTTTTAGGGTCTCAGTATACATCCCAGGTTTGCAGTACATCTTGTTTTCTTAGATTTCTTTGACATTTGACAAGGATGCATCTCCAGAAGTAAACATTATCAATCTATATTGATTTGAAACAACAACTAAAGGTCTAAAAATTGATTAAAAAATGGCAAGTAGGTAATGAAGAAGAATGATTGTTTCACACAAGATGGTCCACATATAAACTAGGACTAGCTTGGATGGTAAATCTGATTACAATAATGGATTAATTTGCTTTTGAAGCTAGTATAATGCAAATACGATCACAAAACTATATGTTACTTTCTCAAACAATAAAATTGAAGACGTAATACATATTAAGATGAAAACCAGAAAAAAGAAAAAGAAAAAGTGAAGAGACCATATAGATGATATTACAACTTCAGAGCAGCTATTGCTTCTGGTTTAAAATCAACTCGCAGACCCAATACACGCCTAACCTCAGCTGGAGTTAATCTCCAGGTCATAGGTCCAGAGTTCTCACCCCAGAAATCTAGAATCTCGGAGACCTTTTCCAAATTTAGAATTGTTGCCATTTGAGTAAGACGGGCAAACTTGTCTCTAACAGTCCTCTGTGTCATGATGCTGAAATGACTAACTAGAGCTCGAGCATCTCTGTCAAGCTGAAGACCACCAAGCTGACTAAATCTTTTCTGCATCATAATGACTTCAAGCCTTTTCACAATGAAGTCAATAACCAAATGAACAAAAGTATCATAATTGTTAGCAGTCATCAGTGGCTGCAGCCATGCCACGTTTGTTTCCACAGCATGGAGAAGTCTCTGAACCCATGGGTCATTCACCTCATTATCTGCATACTCAGCCTCCGAAAGCTCATAGCTAATTGTTCCTACACTGTCTAATAGTGGCCGTATCCGTGGTGTAATGGTTGCTACAAGTTGTTCAATGCCAGAATTTAAAGCTTGCTTGAAAGCAATGCTGCTATCTCCCAACTCAGACAAACAAGATTTTACCTTTTCTCGATCAGCTGGCGCAGGAAACACCTGCATTAAGTAATTCAGCTAGTTAATGCTGCAATTTTAAAAGGATAGACTAAATAGGCGAAAAATTCCACAGATAAAAAAATGGCCTTGTTTGTGACTTCATAAAAGAGAAAAATTTGTGTAAATTAAGAAACAATTCGTAAAAAAAAAAAAAAAAAGTGTAACTCAGTTCCACCTACAAACCCCAATCATTTTAAGGGGAGGGAGGGCAATTGTGGAAGCTAATGACATGCATGTCGCTCTTAATTATCAAATTTGTACCACTGGAGGCACACTCAAGATATAACAAAAAATGATGTTTCCTTTGTAGACGTCAAAATTATATCAGTCTTCATTGGTACCAAAGAAGCATTTTTCTTTCTTTACTGAATAGACAGAGTTATAAATTTTACAGTTATTAGAGTTCTTTCAAAGGTCGTCACCAAGATATTGAAAATTGACACTAATGAATGTGAGCATTAAACACATTTTGAAATCATTAATAATCCCATTTTCTAAAACACATTTTGAGAGCATTCCTATAGTCAACCATCTAAAAAATTATGTAAATAATAACAGTCATTGATTAATCAATACAGTCTCATTGTCAAGTATATATAAACGGAAGGTACTGATGAAAAATATACCACCTACCTCAGCACACTGTTCTTCAATTTCATGTTTCAACTTGAGAACATATTCACTGCTAACATCCATGTTATTTAAAGCCGCTGCAATATCTGTCCCTGTCTTTTGCACACCAACACCACCAAAGAACAACTTTGCACCAAGGTTTGGCTCTCTGATTTTCTGTTGTAATGCTTCATGATATTCATTGCTCAGCAAACTACTAGCACCACTCAATACTGCGACAACAGAACTGATATTGGAAGTGGATATAGCCCTTCGCAAGCAACTTTGCAAGACATAGAACACATCATCCACCATAGAAGTGGTGAGGCTATCAGGGTCGTGTTCATCAATCCTTATCGCCTTCCTAACATTCTCAACCATGAAAAATCCCTCAAGAATGACATAAAACCCAGTCAAATCCTGCGCAACTTTGCTGAAGCTGCCACTTCTGAAAGATTTGGTAGCACGAGGGAGCAATTCAGGATCAACAGAAGTGAGAGCTTTGATCTTGGAAATCATGAATTCAGTATAATCTTCACCAAGCTGCATAAGGGAGAGAATCTCTTCCAAGTACAACTCAACCTCTCTGGGATCAGGTCCTTCAGAAACTCCTCCAACAGCAAGTAAATTGTTGTTACGCCCATTTATCTCAGATGATAACTGAGCCAACTTCCTGTACTCCATGTATTTGTTCAAAATAACAGAACCCCTGGAATCACATTCCTCCTGAAGCTCACAGATTGCATACACAATACCATCCTCCCCACATAAACCACTCAAAATCTCACTGTTTTCTTCAATAGCCAACACAATGTCCTTAAACAAAGAAGTTAAACAGGCAACAAAATTGACACTCCTTTGTTCATTGGCCATGGACATTGATTCAACCAATTGCTCAAATTCCATCCTAGATCTCATTCCAATGACTTTTTTCAAGTACCCAACATAGACCTGCAAACCCTCCTCTTCAAGACCAAGCGGAGTGTAAAGACGAACAAACCTAAGAATAGCAGGATGATCACGGTGATCCACAGCGGAAGAAAGCTTCTTCCTGACAATCCCTTCAAGCTGTTTCTTGACTTCCAGCAAACGTTCCCTCTGAATGTGAATCTGATCAGAACCAGAATCCTTAAACTGGGCATCAATCTGAAGGAAAGTCTGAACATAACTAGCACCAGATTCATAATCTTCAGTGTCAAGAGCACGAAGTACACCATCAAGGCAATTACCACGCTCAACAATGGAATCAATACGGTGGAGAGTGGATCGAACGCGAGATTGGGCAAGATCAAGCTCACGAACCTTGAGACTGACTTGATCGGCGAGATGAGAAGTGGAAGTGACATTGGAGAGCATATAATCGGAATCAGATTGGACAATTTCAAGAACATCGGAAGAACGTTGAAGTTGAATGAGATGACGATCGAGGTCAGTGCGTTGAGATAAGAGATCGTCGAGTTGCATATCGAGTGATCGTTGATGAGCAATGCATTCATGGAGAAGACGAGTCATAGCTCCGACGTCGGTGAGAGTACGAACGTATTCAACTGCTTCCGCTTTGCCGAAATCGATGGACCACTTGTTATCTTCATCGGCGGATCCGTTCAGGTGAGTGCGAGGAGTTGAGATGGATCCCATTTTACTACCAGATGTTCCTCACAATTCAGATTCCGATTATTGTTGCTGCTCGTTTTCTTCATTCATGAGGATTGGCCCAACTTATCAACAAAAAAAATCAAATATTTTCCCCAACTTATTAATTCTTTTTATACATAAAATACCATTAAATATTTGCACCAATAACCAGGGTGGGTCGTAAAAATTCACGAATATTTATAAGGAAAAAACTTAGTACGATTCCTTATGTCCTTTTTGTATGGTTCTTAACTAAATTCACCATGATTTCCTTAAATCTATAATTCTCTCAAAATTCGTTATCTCAAAAAAAATAGTATTTTTAGTTAAGAACCATAAGAAAAGCACCTAAGGAATTGTACCTAAGTATTGTCCTATTTATAATATATAAACATTAATGTTAATATTTCTTAAGCACAAACGCAAATGATTTTTTTTGGTAGTTGGGGTTTGAACTCCGGACCTTACATATATTATGCATTGTCCAGCACTAAGATTGTTTTTTTGAAGGATAGTGCAAGAGCAGATTTTCAACCCTATAATTTTAGGGTAACCAACAACAATAATTATATTTAACTTTACATCGCCGTCGGTGATCAAACACAACATCTCCCCTCTTCCTCTCATCGCCCCCTTTTCTCTCCTCACTGTAAACCATCGTTGTTGCTCTTCTCTTTCACACCGGTCGATTCATTCTTACCCACTTTTACCCTTGCCAATTTCTAAATATTCATGGTAACATCTACAAGATTGTAAAAGATTTTGTTCTTGCCCTTATTATCAATAACGTCTTTTAATTTGAAACAACGACGACGAGACAAGGGTTAGAAGAAGAGGGGGCAATGTAAAAAAGAGTGGAGAGGAGGATCATGTTATGTTATTGAGGGATTAATGAACGACGGTGATTGAGGAAGAGTGAGAAACATACGAGAGGAAGATGATGGTTTATGAGTTTTAATTTTTTTTATTAAAAAATAATGTTTTGTTTATTTTTAAATCTGAACCATTGAATTCTTTTTTTGTCAAATATCATCCATCCAAGGTGCGGACTAAATGGAACATGCGGTAAATGGAGCATACCTTTACTCTTAACGAATTTGGATTCAATAGGATTAAAAATATTCATCCAATAATTAAAGAGTTATATTTAAGCTTTGTTTGAGAGTTTGAAGGAGAAAGTAAACGAGGACTTTGATGGATGAGAAAAATATGGAAAAATAGATAAATCTTTTCCATTTTATATGAGATGGACTAGAAAAGAAGAGAATATTTTTTTTTTGGTAGTGTAAGGAGAGAATTTAAAGATTATGTGGTTTTTTCTACTTACAAATTAAATTAATATATATTTTTTTTACAAAATTAAATTAATATATTAATTTAAAAATAAATAAATAAATTTATGTTAGTATTTGGATATATGAATTGGATAACGGCGAAAGGTAAATTTGGATAAACCGTGATGGCTGCCAACTCTGCTACTCGGTCTTTCTCCTCTTCCTCTACGTTACTTTACCATAAGCAGCCACTACTTGGAGTTGGAGTTGGATACTCAAAAGGATTCGTTTCGTTTTCTGCGCTGCCTTATCCTTGTTTCTCCTCACGTCACAGCACGTCAATTGTAGAAAACGAAGAACAACCACCATGGAAGAATCTGGGAAATCCAGCCCAAGTTTACGTCTGCAACCTTCCTAGAAGCTGTGATACTCAACACCTACTTCATCTCTTCACTCCTCACGGAACCGTTCTATCTACCGAGGTACGTATGTAGGTTGCTTTCTTCATTACTTGTAATGGAATCAAAACAAACTTGTGTGTTGTGTTAATGCTTAATTGCTGTTTGCTGTGCTGTAGGTTTGCCGAAACGCAGAGACTGGTGAGAGTAAAGGGAGTGCTTATGTCACAATGGGATCTTATAATGCTGCTAAAAATGCACTTGCTGCATTGGATGGATCGGTTAGTCACTATCATATCTATTTGTTTTTATCTGACTAACTATCTATTTCATCTGAATGCAACTTTGTTTTCCGTTTGAATTGAAGGATGTTGGTGGGCGCGAAATGCGGGTTAAATTTTCTGTTGAGATGAATACTAACAACAAGAATTTAGAGACATTGAACTCACCTCCCGTGAGAAGAACTATATACTATGAAGGTCCTCATAAGGTGTATGTTGGGAATCTTGCCAAGTTTGCTACACCTGAAGATGTGAGACATCTCTTTGGTAAATTTGGAAATGTGGCTAGCGTGAGGGTGTTGCAAGATTTCAAACAGGGGAAAAGCCGTGTCTATGCCTTTGTCTCTTATCTCTCTCAAAGAGAACGTGACGCCTCTATGTCCCTCAATGGAACCGTAAAATATGCCTCCACCTCATTTCACTTTTTCTGCTGCTTATTTCACCTGTTTCTATCTCATGCCTACTTAGTCTTGTTCTTGCAGGAACTTTGTGGTCGAACTCTGGTGGTTAGAGAGGGTGTGGAGAAGACTGAGACTTAATTACAGCTTTTTTCAAACTCTGCACAGAGAATATTGCAATTTTGGGTGTCTCGGATGGAGGAAGCTCTCTGTGGCGCTCTGGTACGACGACCAATATTGATGCCAGAACCTTCTGAACGTTAAAATTTAGCTGGAAGTGGGGTTGTCCTACTGTAATTGTTCCATCAAAATCTGGTTTTTCATTCTTGTATCTTTTCTGTATGTAAAATTGCAATCACCGATCTCAGTGTGTGTATGGAACATGGTTTTCATAACAAACATTGTTAGACCTGATAAAGGAACTTTTTTTTTAATGGCAAATAAATATATATATATATATATACACACACACACACACATATATATATAAAACTCATAAAGGAACTTTTATTCCCTTTACATATCTATAGATAGATACTTAATCTGTAATGAGTACTGACCAAGTGCATATTTAGTTTCCGGAGGTCTATAACACAATTTAAAAAATGACACTTAGTTGAACTTGAACACCCTATTGCAGACAACTTAGCATGTGTTTGATTTATCATTGAAAAACTCTGAACATATAATTACCTAAGATATTTTGCAGGTTTTACAATGTTAAACCAAACATATAGCCATTAGCCCTCATGCCAAATATCTTAACACACCACGGCCCAAGCCTTGGATTTAACGGACAAAAATGGAACAATGAAACGCAGCTTCGATGTATACACATGAAACATGGCAGAAAATTAATTCTGGGTGGTCACCTCACTAAGATTGTTAAAACTAATTTTAAAAAGAATAATGACATAGATTGAACAGGTAGGTATATATTTCTCATAAGTGAAATCATCAATGATATCGTTTCTTAAGCAATGCTTTAAGGGTTAATCAGTCATCCACAGATATAAGTAAACAATGTCGGCCCAGAATAGATATAAATTTGGCTATCTATTCACCATTCAGGCGATAATAACATCCATGTAATGTAATTTTGAGGTTGCCGAAGTGTGAATATTGCCATTCTTGTTACATATTGCTGTTCAATTTTGAAATCAGCAATGTCAAAGTTCTTTTAATGTGTTGGAAATATGATTTTCCAAGTAATGGACTGTTTAACTTAGGTTCAAGGACTAAGAACGTCGCATGGGAAATTTCTTCTTTGGAATATATCTACACATATTCAAATTAGTGATTAGTATTTGGGTGACAAGATTTACTCATTTCGTCTGATAAGGATCAAATGAATAGGACAATAATGTTAGAAATTGGTGAACATTAATGAACTCTTAGCTTAGATAGGTTTGGACATGTATATAGTTTGAGAGTTCTATGTTAAATACAGGAATGGCTCACAGAAAATACGCAGTGTTATGCTTGACGAGTCCTCATCCGTGTTTCTTACGTTCCAAGGACTAGACAGTTATTGAATCTCCCAGCCGTCCTCAGATTAACAATTGTCCTTTTTTACTAGTGAGTTTGAACTTCAGTTCAGAAAGAGTTCAGCTTATGTTTGAGACTTTGAGTCATTCCATCTCCCTTGATGAATTGGTTCAAACATAACTATGAGCTCTTTTAAACTGGAGTCAGAAAACAGTACATTACAGTTACGGACAAGTTGCGTAATTATGAAAGACATGCAACACTATCATCAAAAAATCATATTTACTAGAGGAAAGTGTATCATTTTCGTTGGTAAATAGTTATGTGGCAATCCTATGAACAGTACACAATTTGTAAAATAGCTAACAAGAGTGTACCCGACACATGGTCAACATTTCAATCATAAAATACAATCATGTATATACAAGAAGTAACTCGACCTGACCCAAGTACTGCTGGCTACAGGCAACAGATGATATGCTTACCTGTAACTGAATCCAAAGATCTTCCATGGACAATAAAAGCATGCTTGCAAGTTGTAAGATCCACAAAAGTTCAAAAGTTTCTCGACTTGGCTCGTATCTTTCTAATCAAGTAGTCTTCCAAACCAATGCCAGCATCCACAATTCTAGTATTGCTTTTGATTTCAATCTTAAGAACTTCCTCCAAAACACCACTAATTTTCACACCATCGTCCACTTCGTATATTTGAGGAACTATGATCATCCAAGTATCCTTATGGGGAGCTTCTCTGTGCTCTAATGATTTAGTGAGAACTCCACATGCTTCGTCAATCCTACCAACATTGCAGAACCCCTTCACTAAGGCATGGATGACGGCAAAATGTGGAGAAAAACCTTTGGAAAGCATTTCCTCCACGTATTTAGTTGCCTCATCAAGCATTCCCAAATGACATAAACCATTTATCAAAGTCCTATAAGAAACTAGATTAGGTAAACACCCATTAGCCCGCATGTCATCGATAACCTTGCAAGCATCGTGAGCACGCCCTTCTCTACAAAACCCTAATATAACAGTATTATAATGAACTATATCAGGATTGCACCCTTTAACCTTCATCCTACAGAGAAGCTTATAAGCTTCCCTAAGTTTCTTCTTCCTACACAAACTATTCAACAAAGTGGTATAAGTGAAAGAATCAGGAACAAACCCTTTATTCAACATATCCTCGAAAAGATCAACAGCTCCATTGACCTGACTCTTCCTACACAAAGCCTGCATCAAAATCCGATAAGACTCGATATCTGGAACAACATCTCTCTTAAACATGTTGTTGAAGAGTGTGTATGCAATGCTGATATCACCGTTAAGACAGAAAGCCCGCATGAGAATGTTGTAGGACTTAGAATCAGGGAACACCCCATGTTTGTGAGCATCCTTGAAGAGATCAAAAGCGGGTCGAAGGTAATTGCGGTGAGAAACGAGAATGTCGAGAATGCGGTTAAGGTGTTTGGTTAAAGGCTTGATATTGAATTGAAGCATTGTGTAGAAGATATTGAGGGCTTTATCGGGTAAATTAGCTTCACCATAGATTTTGATTAAGTAAGAGAAGAGAGTGGGGGTAATGGGTTGGGATGATTCGGATTTGAGACGACGAAGAAGATCATCGAGGAGAGAGAAGTGTTTGGAGCGACCGAATTTGAGAATGAGAATGAGATAGGTGGAGTAATTGTGGCGGAAGTTGGGTTGAAGAGAAGCGTAATCGAAGATTTCTTTAGCGAGAAGAGGATCTGATTGAGAAGCAATGAGTTTCTGGACTCTGGTTGGAGAACCAATTGGAGAAGAAGAATGGAATTTCAAAGAGTAAATGCCATCTGAAGAAGCAATGCTCCTTAGATTTTTCGATAACACTGTAAACGATCTATGCATCGCTTCTCAAACACAAACAGAATGTTTTTGCTTCTTTCCTTTGTTTTTCGTTGCAACACACTGCACAATTTTTGCGAGGGTCGGATATGGTGTTTTTTTTTTTTTTTTTTTTTTATCTATCAATATTTTGTATTTGATTAAGATTTTAAAAGACAACTTTTGTCTAAGGTTCTATTTGGATTGATGAAACGGAGTGGAGTGGAATGAAACATAATGGAATGAAGCCGGAACGGTGTGAAATGAAATAGAGAATCCATTCCACTGTTTGGATATTTTATGATGGAGTGGAATAGATTTTCCATATTGTTTGGATAGTTGGCGGAATGGAATAAATTATAACTTTTTTATTCCATTTCTACCCTTGGTTAGAATATATTCTTCTATTAATTTTTTTTTCTTCCTTCTAACATGTTATATTTAAAATGTATATCAAATATCCTTGCAATATTTTATCATCTAAGTTGTCTTTATAAAACATTTGTATCATCTAAGTTGTATTTGCAAAATATATCAATGTTTTACTGAACTATATATTAAAATGAATTTCATAATATGAATATACTTTAGAAAAGAAACATTTTTATTTATTTTTTAATAAAAGAATGAAAATTATTTCCGACATAAATTCCATTTCATTCCACCTAAATTGGAGGGTAACCAAAACGAGTCCAGGTATCCTTCATTTAGTCCATTTAGAATCTTGATGGAAGACACGTGTCCAAAATTATTTTGAGGACTGAGATTTTAAGTTAACAAATTAACATCTTAATAAAAAATAAAAACAATATGTTCCATCTTCTCACTTATTATCATTCTTTGTCTCCCACTGTAGTCCATTATCGTGAACCTCCTCCGCCGTGAACCTCCCACTACGGCACATCTGTGATTCCAATCATTCTCATTTGATTTCATCAATCCATCAATGATTGGATCAAGAGCTGCAACATTTTATATCAAATTTGAAACCAATCCATTATTATGATAATTAACCCGATTTCCAGTAATACAAATTGAAAATCAAATCACTAATTCCAACATAATCATACAAATTAAATTTAGTTTTCACAGTCGGACAAAAAACCAGGAGATTCTTGATAATTTAAGAGGGGAGAGCAGCGACGGTGTTATAGATTCGTTTGTGACAGCAACAACAAGAAAACGATGAGAAGAAGGGGAGAGAGGGGCGAAACAATGGGAGGAGGTTGGCGACAATGGGTAGACTGGAGGTTGGCGGCGATGGGGGGCCAAAGGTTGGCGATGATGACAGGAGATGGGATATTGAGTAGTCGTAAGAGGAAAGAGGAAACATATTTAGTTCTGATTTATTAAAAACAAATGTTAATTTTTTAACTTCAAATAAATCTCAGCCCTTAAACAATCTTTTGCCAAATGTCTTCCATCCAAGACCCTAAATGGACTAAATGGAGTATTGGCTAAATGGAGCATACTTGGACTCAACCAAAACGTAAGTAAGTAATGAAACATGATGGAATGGATACCATTGGATTCCATTCCATTCCATTCCATCCTTTTAATGACAATCCAAACAATGGAACATTAATTTATTCCATCCCATTCCATCTCATACCACCAATCCAAACATAGCCTAAAAGATTTTGTAGGATTCTAATGAATTTCATGATTTTAAAAGACCATCGGGATTTACAATTTGAATTTCAATGAATTTACATCATAAAATTTTAAAGGATTTGAAGTGAATTTATGGATTTAAAAGATTTCGAAATATTTTATGAATTTTAAGGATTCATTGAAAAGAAATGATTACAACACACTCTCTATCGTACTATTCATACCATTAACTCTTTTTTTTACACGGGATAGAGAGGGTAAGAGAGGGGAGAGAGAGAGAGAGAGAGAGAGAGAGAGAGAGAGAGAAGGGAGAAAAGAGAGAGGAAGACCGGAGAGAAAGAAAGAAGGGAGAGGAGAAAGAGACTAGAGAGAGAGAAGGGTGGGGGAGAGAGAGGGGAGAATAAAGAGAGTAAAAATTTTAAAAGAAAAACAATCATAAGAAATATCATGTTTTCATGAAATAGTTTTTCATGCCAAAATCCTACAAATCCGTCAAAATCGAATTTATTAAACAATCCTTCTAAATTTGAATGATTTTGAATATCATGAGACTTTTTTTTAAGTGACGAAAAGTCTTGATTGAATACCTTAAGACTTTTTTAAAATGACAAAGAGTCTTGATTGAATACCACAAAACTTTTTTAAATGCAAAGAGTTTAGATTGAATACCACAATACTTTTTCATAATTAAAAAGTCTTTTCAAATCCCTGAAACGTGTAACGAATAATCATACTATTCTTTTAATGTATCAAAATTCTAAAATAATTTTCGAGAGTACTCAGTTTGTCAAAATAGTCTCTAACACTAAAATAATCTATCAATGATCATAGCAACTCTTTTCATATAATGACTAAAATGAGATCAAGTATTTATAATGATTGATATAATAATTAGTAAGTATATTGAATGACTAATATGACAATATTAATGAAATGTTTTAACATTAGGGACTATTTTGACTAATGAATTGCACAATCATGGGCTATTTTGAAATTTTAATACATTAAGGGACTATTGTGACTACACATTACACATTTAGGGACCAAAGTGACTATTACCCCATATTTACATGAAAGTAACGTTATGGTTGCACCCTCTTACACATTATTTTAATACTCTCCGATAATAATATTTATAGGAGAGTAATGTTATAGTCGCCTAACACACTCTTTTAACATTCTTCAATAATAATCACCCATGTCATTAAGAATGTGTTTGGAAGGAATAATGTTTTATGTAGTGTAATGTTTTAAGAGAACTCAAATTTGTCTTATATGAATTCCATTGTTTGCGTGATAATTTAGAGAATTTTTAAAATGATGAAAATTTATGAATTCTTAATTATATTACACCTTGAAAATTGCTTTTCTGACATAAAAAACTTCCTAATAACACATGAAAAATTCCAAAATACCCCCAGCGGTGGTTAACTACCGCTGGCTAATCCGGCATCAGATAACTACCTTTGAGACCAGCAGTAGTTAACTACTGCTGCGATATATCATGGTTCATAAGAACACAGAAACTCCAATTTCTGGTTACAGAGTTCAAAACAACACAAACCCAACTTCAATTGCACGAATTTGAGCCAAATTTCTTCAAGTAATTAAGAAGTAAGTTATTTTCTTCCTATTTACTTGCAATGTAGGTTGTTTAGGGCTTTATTTTAATTAATTTGAGCAAAATGTTAGTTTTAGGTTAGGTTAGAGAATTGCAAATTAAGTATGATTTAGATGTTTTAATGTATTGTTGTTGCTGGAATTGTTGATTAGAGTAAGTATAGGTACAATGTAGCTGTTTAGATGTTGAAATAACACTAATTGTGCTAGTAATTTTGAATGCGCTTAAGGTGTTTGATGAAATGCCTAAGTGAGATATTCTTGCTTTTTTTGTGTTATTTTTTTGCAAATTGGTTAAATTTTATAATGTGTATATGTTATAATGATTATAAGTTTGGATTTTTGCTTTTTTTGGCAAGTTTGATTAGTTTGGACATAATGATAGAATAACCATATATGCCTAGAAAATCTTCAATTCCTTAGTTTGATTAGTTTGTATTATTGTGTTACTTATGTTATTTTGAATTTGTGTTTGAGGAATTTTCTTCTATATCTCGTCGGTAGTGCGATGTTCACTAACAAAACGAACAGACACATCGACTTGATATATCTAGATTGTATGACGTACTTGTATGCTATTGGGAAGTGGTCATGGGGAGGGATGACCTTAACTTACCTGTATAATTATCTTGATGATTGTGTTTGTCTGCGTAACAAGACGATGGCTGGATGTGTGACCCTTCTTATGATAATAATTTAATATTTATCTTTATTTATTTATCTTCATTTTTTTTTATCATTATGTTAGATTTTTTTTGTCTAAGTTCATCTACATTTATTTAGGATTTTATATTAATATTTTTGTGAAGTTTTTCAATTTATTTATCATTTTGTTAAATTTATTTAAGATTTAATTCGAATATTGATTTTTGTTTAATTTTTTTTTTCAGGGATGGATTTTGAAGCGTTTGACAGGTCTGTATCCAAGGAAGCATAACAAGAGCTGGAAGCCGGAGAGACCATGTGCAGGGACATGACTTACTACCAGAGGGCATACAATTGTGCACCATTATCGCTCATGGTTGGATCGCTTAGAGGTGGATGACGTGAAGTGGTCTACATATGATGATCACAGAGCGGTGCGTCCTTTTCAGCTTATTTGCACTTACTCGGGATGGCTGATGTGAGGGAAGGAGATGGTGTACTGTCATTTTTACCTGAGCAGGTTAAAAGACAGTTTGACTTTCTACAGGACATCCCCAAACATCCGTCAGATGTCTCTGAGATTCCTAAGGAGATGCTGGCTACTGTGTCGAGAGACCCCCGTTTGTGGTTCTATAGTGATTGGGGACAGAGGTGTGATAGAGCATGAGACCATCAACCTGGTTACATGGCTTGGTATGCCAAAGTCTCTCACTCTCAGATTATCCCACTTGATGAAGGATCTCCTCCCAGGCCAGCGAACCAGGAGCAGCTTATAGAGGAAGAGCATGCCAGAGAGATGCATGACACATTGACGATCATCAGGGATGTCGTGCATATATATAATAATGTTGTGGCATGAGCGCTGAGATGACTAAAGAGGAGTTGGTGCAGGAGATGATCCGGATTGGCAGTACTGCTCGCCCTGCCCTTATGTATCAGATTGCCAGGCAGCGTAAGGGGCATAGACATCGTAGGCAACAAGGTTGATGATTAGGCTTTTTTATGTACATTTTGACTTTGATGATGATGATGTATTATTATGACATGATTCGTACCTTGTGATATTTCTATGACATTTTCGTACGTACATCTTATATTATTTCTTGCCTTTTATTTTTATCATGTTAAAATTATGTTTATTTTTTATATGTTTTAGAATTGATGAATTTGAAATTGGATGAAAATGAGTGAAAAATGTGTTCAAAATATTATGTATAAACATGATCAAATGTGGGGGAAAAGGGAAGGAGAAAGCTGCTGGAATTTGAACCAGGAACACAGCAACAATTAACTACCGCTGGCCTTGATGTAAGATTTTTACATGTCATAAAACTATTTACACGTAAGTATAATAGGATCGTATCCGCAGGGAGTTGCGTATTTCATAAGTGTTTTCGCAATATTTATCAAGTTAAGTGTTTGGGTATAA
>Ga0315914_1004683_pt1 | contig 20346 bp, 8 predicted proteins | sample MpolenodulesMG_FD_203920 | JGI IMG/M metagenome (GOLD analysis project Ga0315914, IMG submission 203920) | Medicago polymorpha root nodule microbial communities from Los Angeles, California, United States - elongated nodules | ecosystem: Host-associated > Plants > Roots > Nodule | place: USA... | reverse complement strand
TGTATAGTTATCTGTTTTTGAATCAAGCTGTTCACAAGCCCTGAGATGTGAAGTCTAATCATGGGTGTGTGATTTGAATATCGGACTTGCAGTCATCTTATCGCAGTTGGATTTGTGTCCGTTTTTCGAAATTGATTATTTTTCTTGTGTGCATTTTTTTTCCATGAGACTGTGGTAAAACCCCTTGGGTCCTTAACAATGCCAAGCGAATAATAGACTTGAAAGTGCAGAAACTATCAAAGACCAATGAAAAATATGCATATTTTCAATGTGATAGGAAGAAATACGATTTACCAGCTAATTGATAGCAATTGAGTGAAGATTAGCACTCTTTGTTGGAATGATTAAAATCGCAAGCTTTGGAAGAAATTCAAGTGGGGTGGAAAAGAGGAAATAAAAGTACCAAAATTGTGTTATGTCCTATATAATGATCTTTCAGGTATATAACTTCAGTAATAATGCGTTCCAAAGATAGGTCCCTAACTTTTCCGATTTATATCTACCGGATGCTGTAAATAAGGTAATTTGAGCATCCTGTACTTATCTTCAGAACCAGTCCAGTATATATCTACCTGATGTTGTAAAAAAGGGCATATTTGGTATTTTAGGGGGCCTTTGGAGATTTTGGGGGCTTAAAAAGAAATGTCCTAAATAGACTTGCATCTTCAACAAATTTCTTCATTCTTACTTACCTTTTTTCTTACTTTTTCTTAAACATTTTTAGTTTTTTTATGAGTGTTTATGGTGTCATGGTCATTGTTGACCGTTCATAGATTCCCTACAATTACTTTGCAGCTTATGCGGGGATTCTGCGACGTTCAACAAGGACCTTTGACATCAAATATAACACAGAATTTACGGTTCGTAATACTTTGGATTTTATAATTCGAAAATTCTAACAATATAGTTCGGATTATATATAATATAAATCAGGGGTATTTTTGTTATTTTTACGGGACTCGGAGAATATAACATATGGTAAGAAAAGAAATACTCTTTTGTTTTTGAAAAAAAAAACCATAGCGGTTGTTGTGTTCTTTTTTTTTTACCGTATGTTATCATTTTTGTTTTATTATGTTGTATGTTTTCTTTTATGATTCTATGATTTTTTTTTGTTGTGTTATGATTGATCCATTTTTTTTTTTTTTTATCTTGATGATGTGAGGCTAATCTTGCATTGTATCTTCTTTTGAACAACACGGGTCTTAGACCAGTTTTATGATATGCCGTTAAGAGAAATGTCTTTATACAAACCGCCATAACACTTCTTCTTTCTTTCTCCAACCTTTATAGATAAGAGAAACGATGTTTGAATAATTATTTTTGGACAATTTTTATGATAATTTTATCTCTTATACTCCTATCGTGTTTTTATTTTCTCTCTCTCTTGTTTTGTTTTTTGTGTCACTACCTAAATTTTTTTGTATATTTAGTTGTCTAACACTATGGCGTCAGGTTAAAAGAGGTAGAGGAATACCTAAGAAAACCATTCGAAAAACCATTAGAAAAGATTTAGAGGTCAATGAGTTGGATCCAAATATAGTTTTTGATAGAACACTATGACGGCATTTGATCCATGTAGCCGACCTCACTTAGTGGTATAAGACTTGATTGTTGTTTTTGTTGTTGTATTTAGTTGTCCAACAAGTTATCCCAACAAAAGGTTGTTCAAATAACATTTTTCTATGGATAATGACATATACTTCTTCCGATCACTATTATAATAAGCATTTTAAACACAATCTATAAAATAGATAATTACATATACTTCCTTCGATCACTATTATAAACAAAAATATTCTTTTAACAGATTTATTAAATAATTGATATATCTAATTTATAATATGGACCAAATACATCTGAACTTTACTTATAACAGTTAAGAAGAGTGTGTGATTTACTTCTATCATGTCACTAGCTCTAACTAAAACAAGTAAAAAGGGTTCCTAATAACATTTTATTTTCTAACTAAAATAAGTCATTTTCACCAATAATATCAAATGTTTCATTATGTAGTATACAACTGCAGCTGGCACCTAATGTACATCAGAAGCAAGTATTCGACAAATGGAAAATTCGCAAAGAGATGCTTTTGCTTCTTTCTTCTTGATGCATGATGTAAGAAGTAATGCATTTCCTATATAGCCATGCAATGGTCCCCTCGATTACACATGCACCCTTTTTTATTTTAAATTGTTGTTGCAGTTACCTTGAAGATCTTTATAACGTGGAAAACGAGTAAAAATGCGACTGATGCAAGATATTGACCATAAGAAGATAGCATAATATGATACACATAAATTCATTACTTTTTACGTGAAAACTACAAAACCAAGACAAAGAATTATTGTCCGAATGGTGAACCGTGGTCCCAACAAAATGACATTTAACCTTGTACAGTTGTAACTACATTTGTTATTTTTCATGTGAGAATTCTTTGACCAATTTCAAGTACATAAACATTGACCGTGGTTCACCGTTGAAGGTTTCATTGGAGGATTTTTACCTTGGAACATCTAAGAAGCTTTCTTTTTCGCGAATTTTATTATACTAGAGCTTAAAGAATTCAAATGATGTTGAATTTACGAAGAGTCTATAAAAACACTTGCGGAGTATTAATGAACTTTAACATGCTCAGTCAGAATTCTATTAGAATTATGTAGTTAAGTATGCTTAGATGAGGATAACATCAGGATGATATTGTCTAACATATACAATATTGTACATGTTAAATTAATTAAAAGTAATAAATTTTTATTGAAAAACACAAATTATTTATTAAAAATTTATATATGTTTAATTAAAATGCAGAAATTCCAATACAAACTTAATATTTTAAATTTCTTAACATGCACAATTATTTAGAATTCTTCCCTTTAAAGTTTCTACCATTCCCTTATGACATTATTTGCAGTTGAGGTACCAATTGAAATAATTTGCAAGAGATATTCACATGCATAAATATCATCATTTTTGGTGGTTGAAAATATTGAAACATAGTAGTCTTAGCTTTACTATAACAATGTACCAAAGAAAAATGTAATTTTCTGTGCTGCAAGCATGCGCCTAAGTCGCAATGACTTATTTCCATGTCCTTCTAATTATGACAAAAATGTCTACGTAAATGTCCCTGACTATGTCTTTGATGTTTAGTCTCATTTTAGCAATGTCATCATATCACACTACTTGGACAGTGCACTTAAAAGAGATTCCCATACAACATATTTCTCTGTGTTCCCACACTCTTCTTTTTACGTACTCTTCTTTCACAAATTTTCCACCCATCACCAAGCCCTAACAATGGATGTACCCCTAATAATGGATGTGCCCCTAACAATGGATGTTCCAACGCAACCAAACCCGGAAACCCCACAAATCCTAAGCTCAATCCTCCCCCAAAGCAGCCTATGTTACTCCGAAGACACAAAATGCCTCATCTGTGACCACCTCTTCTCTCTCCTCACAAACTATCCAACACTCAAACCTGGAACCAACACCATGATTTACAAAATTAGTCGCCGCAGCGCCTTCGACATAGTCCAAGCCGATGGCACTATTCCCATGACCTACAAAGCTGTAACTTACCATACTCCAATCGTTATTTTGCTACTGGAATCTTACCCTCGTCACCCTCCTCTAGTCTATCTTAACCCTCCACCATATTTGAAAATCAAACACCATCATCCTTATGTTAGCTCTTCTGGTTTGGTTACTGTTCCTTATTTACAGAATTGGATCTATCCTACTTCAAATTTGGTAGACCTTGCTCTCGATCTAAGCCTAACTTTTGGTCGTGAGCCACCTCTTTTTTCTAACCCTAACCCTAACCCTAACCCAACAAGGGGGTGCATAATCATGTGACGTGGTTGAGGTAGACTAGAGAAGGACGCGTTGTTTGGTTTGCGAGGGGTATTGAAGCAGATGGATCATTCATAGGGTTGTAGTTTAAAAATAAATATTGTGTATGTATGTTATGATGGTTATATTGTATTTTCTATCCAAACTTTGTTTTCACTTTAGAAACTTCTTCCTTGCGAATTTCTTAGGGACAATATAAATAAATCTTGGTTTGTATGTAACCAAAAAAAAAAAAAAACCTGGTTTCTATTGTATTTCCGAATTCATCCTTCTATGGAATGCTTCATTTTGTTAGAGCAACTTTGGTGCATGATGCACTATGCCCAAATTTCGTAATAAATTTTGCCGTTGAATGTTTTCTTTTCTCCTCTCCTCTATTGCGAAATGTCACTTCTTCCCAATGTTCTCATTGAATCAAAATTATGGACTTGAATTGAATACCTATAATAGCCTATATTGATATTCCACATGACTTGAGTACGTCTAAATTATTTTATAAATTTTTATTAATATTTTCCAATATTATGAAAAAGGAGTTATTTAGTTTGTGGTTAAATTTACACAAATTCTATTATCACATTTGTCATACTTTGTAGAGTAATCTATTAGTAAAACATATTGAAGAGAAACTAAAAGGCAAAATAAGATTTACTTGTTAAGTACAAGCATTTGAAATACTTGTTGTGAAGAGTACACATGACACATCTATCGTTTTAATTTAGTTATTCTCTATCAAGCCTCAAAATACCCATCTTTTCTATAACTTTAAAATTTCTTTTAATTTTTTTTATATATTTTAACTTTGAATATATTTATAATTTCTTGTATATACATTTCAATTTTTTTTATTTTTAATAAATTATACTTTCAACTTGATCCCATAAAACTTAATTCCTGATTTAGTCCCTATTAACAATAGTACACTTATTTAATATTTTTTCTAGCTGCTTCCAATTAGCATGCCATAGTTGGCAAATCTTGTAAGAAAAGTAAGAAAAACATAAAGTAGAATTTCTTTCATACAAGAGGAAACGAAGGAGCTATCCATTGAGCACACACACATATGGACTAGAAACCAATACATTGACATCATAAAAGGAATCAAATCTTGGGAAATAATGATAAGAAAAAATCAGTGAAAAGTGAAATTTCTAACAAAAACCATCTGCTCATTCGATATATTCTCCCCCTGATTTCAACCATAAATAAACAAACTTAATTACTTCCCCATACCCATAGAACATGTTGATGTTGATAAAATCACTTTTTAGATTTATTGATTAACGATTAACCTGGCGGATACATCAATTACATTTAATAACTCTAAAAGTGATTTTCTACTTATACCAGTGATCGGAGGAAGTATATTAAAATATGATCATTGGTTTACAAATCAGCAAGCTTGTATAGCTAAATTGAGACAATCGTAAAATATTTTGTTAGCTTTGCAATTGTAGTTGCTTACAATAGTGTAAAATTTACCCATCTTTTCTGTAAACATCTACTACTTGTAATATGATCAAAAGAATCATCAATTATCAATTATATGGATTGAAAATGAAAACATTTGTTTTCTATGACACTTTATTCACTGTCATGCATATCACTTTCAAAGAAATTGGATCACTACTTTCAAAGATTTCTCCTATTGTTTATAAGATTAATTGTTCAAATTGATTATGTAATGTACACTAAATCTAAGCAAAATGTTTATTTTAATTTATATATATATTTTTTTTACAGATTTTACCATGTAATTTGAGATTCTTCCTATTTTTGTCCTCATGTTTTTCTTGTAGACATAAAGTTCAGAAAAATGACCTACATGTTGAATTTTTTCATAATTTTTTGCAGGTATGTTTAGGACGTTAAAATACGACTTTCCAAATAAAATTAGAATTTTTCTACAAAGGCTGGATTAATTATGAATTTTTAAAACGATAAAAACTCAAAAATCAAAATAACGGAAATGTCGACGTAGAAATCATATTTTGAGTTGATTCTTTGTAAATACATCTATAAAAATACATAGAGAGTATCTGCAAATTTAGTTTCACAACATTGCAAATTTAGTTTCGCAACATTTCTTAGATGCCTAGATTGATTTTTCAACAAAAACAAGCACAATTGAAATTATATTCCAAGTAAGCATATATTTACAAAGCAAATTTCGTTCCATAATTTTGGTAGCATGTTTATAAAATTGTTAAAACCTCCACCAAAATTTTTTGAAATTTTTAAACAAAGAACAAATTAATTATGAATTTTTGTCTACACAAACAAACATGTTTATAACATCATAATAACCCTGTGTCACCAATGTGCTAGTGAATACAATAAACTAGCTAGGTCAATTTATACTGGTTGTCGCAAAAGGGACGTGATGAGAATAATTGACCCCATTCTCACTCATATGCATTGCTAGACAACTGCTGAAAACTCATACTCATGTTAATGCCTTCATTCTTTGCCAATTAATGGTTAAAGGTGAGATCCCATTGTTCTGTCGGCATTTCTTATTTCTTCCTCTTTTTGCTATATATACGCTGTTCAGGCTATTCCTCCATACTACCTATCGAATTCATCTATCTCTTGTGAGAGTGTATATATTTTGATTTTAGAGATCAGTTGTACTTTTTCAATATATGTTACACTCTTTTGAAGATTAGGAATCTAAAATAGGCTACACCAAACAAATGTATTGCCATTATTAATAGGTTATAAATTTTGAAATTTTGAAGATTAGGAAAATTCATATTTTTTGAATAAAGGAAAATTCATATTTAATTAGTTACAAGTTAAAAAATATATAATTTTTATAAAAGATTCTTTTTATAGAGCAATTCTTACCTTTTCACAACCCCAACTCAAAAGTATTTGAGCACACATACATAAATGGAGAGAATTAAAAAAAATAAAAATTAGTCACATCATTTTTTATTTTATCTTCAATTTTTTTTTATCTATGTGTATGTGCCTAAGTCATTTTTATTTGTGTTTGTGACCAACTTAGACTTTCTACTTTCGAGCAATATTAATTCAAAAATTTAGATAGAAGTTTAATTAAACAAATTTTAATTTTACGTAGATTAAGAAAGTGTGCTCCAAAATTTTATAGGGAACAAAACATACAGGACTAAAAACAACATTTGTTGTATCTATCTATAAGAAACAAAAGCTTATGTGACAAAAAAAAAGACTCTTACCTGTATTTCAAAACTATTTTGCGCGCAAAACACGAATTTCAGTTAATGGGTTGGTTTAGTTATGCATGATTTTTGATTTTTTGTTTGTTTTGTGAATTGAGTGTGATTTGATTTTTCAGTTTGTTTTCTGAATTAGGGTATGCTTAAATTTTGAATCTTTTTCAGATTATTGAAAGAAATGGTTTCTTGTTTTTTGAATTAAGGTCTTTTGATAATGATGTGGTTGTTTCCCAAATGCCAATTTTGGATTTTCCAGTTTGTTGTTTCCCCTCCTAAACCCTCCATCCAAACACTCCCTTAGTGGAAGTCATCTATTACGGTGATGTTGTATGTCTTTACAAGAATGTGTTGTTGGGTTATCCAAATTCAGAGGCCGTGACACTTTGCTGCAGACACTTTGTGAAAGAGTAGAAATTGAGAGATGAAATAGAACAAGTTAACACAATTCTTTGAAATGATAATTTCTTGGTCGGTGATTAGATGTTTGTTTTTTGGCAAAATGTATTAGTTTTACAGTTAAAGGAAAAAGTGTATTCTTTAAGAACTTGTTTCACTTGAGACATAGAGAAGAGATTCATATGAAAATGCAACATGGAAGTGAGGCAAAATATTTGTGAGCTAATTGCTGAATGTCTACCTTTGTAACATTATTTCTGAATCTCTTGTACTTGCAACACTACCAGAATACATTCGAACTTTTTGCTGATTATCTTGCACAAATTAAAATCCCTATTTAGGAACTTTGCTCTAATGTCAAAATTACTCATAAATTTGAAGAGAATAAACTCTCAATTTCAAAAGAGAACACTCAATTTTACTTTAGACTTGAATGAAAATATATGGAGAGGTTGAATCTACTAATCTTAGAGTCCAATTAGAATAGCACTACAAGTAAATGACATAAATGGAATTATGGAAACATAGTCTTGAAAAATGGAGATTGTCACCTGCACTAGTCTAGAAGTAAAGGACCTGCACCATCCTATAACCAAAGAACCTGATTCAATCCCAAATGACTATTTATTTCTCCTTTTAATATGTATAAGCAAAATGCATTATTATCTAATTATTCCAACCCCCGATTAACCCAAACTCCTTCAAGTAAAAAAGCTATTAAAAGATTTGAACGATTTTTTTTTTATTTCTTCAAAGTTTGTTATACCTTTCTTTTCAATCCAATTTAAGGAATTAGGTATAGTAATACAAAAATTATCAACCAAAAAAGTAATGATGCAGGGAAATTAAAATCTATATATAATGAATATTTCAATAGGAAAAAGGAATTAAAGTTTGTCTAACAAAAGAATAAACGTTTAACAAAAAATATTTACTGATCTATCTTTTTATTGAATTCTCATAATGCATCAAGACTCGTTCAAATGGGGAAAAAAAAGTTAAAGATAAAAATCAAATGTAAGTTAATTTAATTTCTAAGTAAGTATATATACCTGTGTTCTACTTCACTCCAATGTTTCACCACTTTCTTAGTCTTATTCTTAGTTGGAGGAGCTTTATTCTCATCGGTTGAAACATTGCTTTTTGAAATAAAACCATCTAAGTATGTTGGCAACTCAACATTGCTTTGTTATAACTTATAATTGTTAAAACCATCTATCCTCAACTGCACCCTTCATTTTCAATCCAAGGAGGATAATTGGTCCCTTTGCAATAGATCTTGGCACCCTCAATGTAGAATATTTATGTTACTCTGATGAAAAATTACTTATAATTAAATTGGTCACCAAATAGTGTTTTGAAAGTTACGACAATATATTTATTTATCACTAATAAGTTATTATTTAAATTTAATTTATATCTCTTAATAAAAATGATAATATATAAGTCGATGAGTCATAGCTCAACTGGCAAAATACCGAAATTGTTAATCCAGACGCCATGACCAGGGTTTGAACCCCGACACATCCACTTATGTATGTGAGTTTATAATGCCTTTGTCATTTTGTTTATCTACAAAAGAATTACTTATAATTAAATTAAGATATGAAATAATTAAGGGTAGTTATCTTGGTCCCTGAATATGTTACGAGTAACCACAAGAATTTCTCAATGTATCAAAATTTTAAATTAGTCTATGATTATGCACTATGTTAGTCAAAATAGTCTCTTACATTAAAGTATTTTGTTAATATTGTCTTATTGGTCCCTCAATATACTTAGGGTTCGTTTGTTATATAACTTCTTTTTTAAATAGATTTTTATAGTGTAATATGTTTTTGTTATAATTTTTTTAACAATGAAATTTTCAAGGAAAACTTCAAATGAAAAATTTGTTCGAATATCTTATCTTAAAATGTCATTTTAAGTGTTTCATCAATTTGTTATAATTTATTTTCATACTAAGATTTTGAAAAAATCTCTAAAAAAAATCTATTTCAATTAGCTTTTCATAAAAATTATTTTTAAAAGAAGTAATTTTAAAAAAAAAATGTGATTTTTACTATGTAAAATCTCGAACAATGAATATTTAAGTTAGTGAATGTCAAAATCTCTTTTTTAACTTATATCAAATGAGTTTGAAATAACTTTTATTATTTCACATTAAATTTCCAAAAAGTCCATTTTAAGAAATACAAAGAAAAATTCATTTTTTTTTAAATCTAAAACAAACGGGCCCTTTACTTATTGTCATTTCAATCCCTATAAATATTTACTTACTTTCGTACTAGTCTTTATACGAAAAGAGTTAGTGTCAACATTAAAAATATTATATATAAACCATTATTTACATTTGAATAGAGGACAAGCAGACAACAAGCTGCGCCACAAGGCTTTTTTGGAAGGCAAAAACAATCCTCGTAAACACAACATTCATGGACCTAGGAGACATGAACTGTTATGCATGACCTTTTGAACTCTATGTAGAAGGTCAACAACCTCTAGTGTAGAAAACTGAAAGTGTCAAAAGTAAATGGTATAAAAACATGTTGATTATAAGAACACATTTTCTCATGTTTGATCACTTTGGTGGAAGCTGCATGTCCTACCATAAAAGGTCTGACACCTAATTTCACAAGTGGTGAAACCCCAGTCAAGTCTACGCATGCATGTTTTCCACCTACCCAACCGTACACCATAACATTCGTAGGCCTGAATGTTGATCTTCTATCTAGTGGGTCAGTTAGGAAGTTCACATGCGCCTGATCCTTCTTCAGTGATACTCCTGCCCGTCTGAATATATAAAAAAGTACATCCCTATCAAAGTCATGGTTGTACTTTAAGCCGGAAAACTCCTTACAATGAACGACATGCTCCCTAAAAGTATCCAGGTATGCCTTACGACAAATATGACACACCTCATCAATAAAAAATAGTGGAATCATAATGCTATATCTACGGATAGCTAGAAGAAAATCCTAAGCATATGCTGTTTGCAAACATCCTAAAATTACCTTCTGTCTCGTGGTCATATCAACATTTAAAGACTATTTGAATTTGAAGCACTATTTTGACCAAGAAATGCTCAATAAAACTATATTAGAATTTCCTAAGTTGAAAATTATTGTGAGAACTTTTTACACATTCAATTATAATCCCAGTAATTAAACACTATTTTATTCACTTAATTTAACGACATAAAAAAACCATTAAAACACGTTTAGAGGAATTATTAGTAGTATAACTTTCGTCCTCTTCACGTAGCTTTAACTCCAAATCGAAATAACCTAGATTCACAAGTCGCCGTACGACCACTGGCGGCACTCATCTGGTAACTATGGAGTCCACTTCGACAAAAAGAAGAAGAAAATCAATAATTTCTGGTTCATATTTACCAGATGAGTGTTGGGAATGTGTCTTCAAATTCTTGAAAGACAACAATCGATGCTTGAAATCTCTCTCCCTCGTCTCCAAACAGCTTTCGAGAACTAGCTTTTATTTCTTTTTGGATAAAACGTACAATCATAAACCTGTATACTTTTCCCCCCTGCTTTTTAACTTCCTTAATATAAATTTCTAGAATATAGTAAGGGATTAAATTTTATGTTTCATATTTTGATTTATTCTTATATGACTTCCAAAATCAGGAATATCTTAGTCTTGCTTTAGTTTTGCTGAATTTGAGATATCAAGAAACTTCCCTTTTTATACTGTTGTGAATTCAATAGAACTTATGTCTTTAGTTCTTATTACATTGCTGATTTTTGGTTAGAGCTATACTCTGGGATAATAGTGTTTGTATGACAGGAATTCTTGAAATATGTATGTTAATAGCAAGCTAATACTAGACAGTGTCAATGGTTGGCCTAGGATAATTTTAGAGGTGTTTAATTGATCTACATTGTGATGTTTGGGATATACACATGTCTATCTCTCAGTAAGTGCCGCAGGGATTGAATACCCTTTGTTACCATATTGATGAGCCACCTTAAAATAAAACAGAATGTTCTTCTTTACTCATTTTGCTATTTTGGTCTATCTAGGTACACAAGACTTGGCTAAGTATTACCTTACTTGCAAAGGAAGAAAAGTAAACTAGCTAGATAAGCTTTAAAAATTAGTAACAACTTGATCCCTCATCTTTGTGATTGTTGGAAACTGTGTGGTTCGCCGCATGGTTGACTCTTCCTCTAGGATCCTTGAATATACAATTCATGAGCTCGGAAGAGGGTTCAAAGCACCTGAAATGGAACATGGTGTGTTGACAATTGCAGATAATCCTCATGTCGAGTCATCAACGTCATCATCTTCAGTGCATGGTAATGACATGCACAGTGATGTAGTTTATCTTTACAAGAATGTGTTGTTGGGTTATCCAGCTTCAGAGGCAGTGGAATTATCAGTTCAAACAATTCTCGACTGCAGAGACGTGAAAGAGTGGAAATGGAGAGATGAAATGGAACAAGTTTTGACATTTATTTGCCATTTGAAATCGAATTTCATTGAGTATAAGTCTGATTTTAAAGGGCCATCTTGTGGTGAGATTGTAACTGTTCCACTGCATGCAACAGGCAAAGACCTGAAGCAAGCTGCCGAGGCTGCATTAAGGGACACATGCTGCTTAGCTGAAAGACTCATAGTGACAGATCTCAAATAATTTATGGATGTGGAAGATGAAGAAGTAATTTTTGGACAGATTGAATCTTGTGTGAAGCTTTGTGGAAGGGGAATTGTATTGTTTTGTGTACTCCATTGAAATATCAAGGTGGAAGTGATAATTGGAAAGTGGAGTGTCAGTGTGGAACACAAGATGATGGTGAGAGAGAATGGTGTCTTGTGACATTTGTGAAGTGTGGCAGCATACATGGAATAGATGATTCTGAGACAGTTCCACCTTTGTTAATTTGTTTGTTCTGGATGCTGTAATTCACCTGTGCCACCAAGGATTGAATCTAGCAGCTATGATATGTTGGCTTGTGCTGATTCTTTTCTTGTTTCACCTGAGCCTACTCATTTGTTTGAGTATGGTTATGGATATTGAATGATTGATTGAGTAGATACTATAGTACTTATCTAATTATTCCAACCCCCGATTAACTCAAACTCCTTCAAGTAAAAAAGCTATTAAAAGATTTGAACGATATGGTGAAACAAAATTATGAGAAAGCATGTTTATACAAACTATCACCCTACAACTTCCGCAGAAGCAAAATATCTACACTGAACTTTCTTTGATCAGAAGAAAAGAGCTCTGTGAGGCGTTCCTTTTTGTTTCCTTTTTCGCGGCTCAGAAGTTCTCCTTGTGATTCTTGAGGAGGAATTGAATCTTCAGACTTCTTGAAATAGCTTTGACCTGACAGAAATATCCATAAAAGAGTATCAACCAACAACACACCTAAAAGGAAAACAAATAATGCTTTTAAATCAATTTCCTGTGATCTTTTACATTTCTTGAGACACACAATAGAGACTTCCTGTGATCTTTTACAACTTCTCTAAGTGAATTTAGGAACCTATGATTAGGAAACGAGGTCACAAAGTGCACACAAGTTTGCAGTGAATCACATAACTTTTGATCGTAACGATTCAATTTTCTATTCACAAATTCAAAGTCAAGCTAAGATACAGTAGAATACCTGGATTTTGGAGCAGTTGATATATGCCTACATATATCTAAGTATCTGGTGATCATAATGAAATCCTGATGACACACCATACTGGCAAGCAGATTCTTTGGAATTTATACAGTATATATTCTTCAACTCATTCCTTCGATCCGAATGAGCAGAACATGAGTCGGAAAACTTTTCTCCCAAAAAATCCTGAAGCCACTTGGCTGGTGAACTTTACTTTGGGCCACTTTGCTCATCAATCATCCTAGAAATTATACACCAACACAAAATGATATGTTCATTTCCAATTGCAACATGTTTCTTCTATACATATAAGAAATTATGTCTTTTCATTGCTCAGTTCTCCTAATTCAAAACAAAATTGGTCGTAATAAGACAATTTTGCAAACAGAGCAAAAATGATGGAAAGCTTTAAGATTTTCAAAGATAATTATACAGGGAAAAATTTATAAAACAAATATTTCATATAAATCTATAAACATGAGTAAAAACAGTGTGAAGAAACCAAAAAAAATAAAGATCAGGTTGAATGTAATCTATGTGATAAATAAGCATATAATAATGATGCTTAATTGCAAAATTCTCAGTTTATGCCAGAGGGAGAATGTTTCTTTAATTGGGAGGATTTATCAACAAATTAATCATATATTGCAAAAGAATAATTTCAAGCTTTTGAAGCAGCAACTTTATGGCCTAGCCACATTTCAAGAGTTATTTATTGTTTCTTGTTGTCACAAGTGAAAAGGAAATTAAATTCCTCAAACCTTATCCAATAACTTGATTTATAAAATTGACTATACATGGTACATTAGTTTCGTGCACAATGGTTTACCTAATACAACAATGTTTAACGAAATAATTTACCAAGAAATTATATAAATTCAACGTAAGTGGTTATAAAATTCGTTCACTCGATGATGTCACTACATGGCAACTCGATAATGCTACAAATGAATTTTTTGAAGCAATTGATTCATATGCTATAGTTAACAAGAACCAAGGGTTCCTTTTCAGTAAAAGTCCAATCAAAAGTGGAGTTAAGAAGTAATAGACATAATTTAATTTTTAGCACAAAAGTGGTGACATGATATAATGAAAAGGAATTGGGTAAGTTCTTACTATCACAAGAAAGAAGGATGCAATAGAATAATACGCAGTCTAGATATGTAGCACCAACATTAAATGTGTGTCCAGTTTTCGGCGTGTCATTATTAGTGTCGTATTTGGTTTTTCGAGTCTATGGCTCATAGCTACGCACAAAATTAGTAGCAGTATTTGGTAGAGTAATCTCTGCGATAGATGACAAGACCGCACCCTTTCCTTGCACCGCAGAAGACAGTTTCAATGGCATCAACGAACCCTTGTTTGTCTCTGAGAGCCCAATTAATCACTTACCTGTTCCAAGGTCAATCAAAATGTGGAGTTGGATTTCATTTTCTCGTGATTGATCAATATTTTCATCTTCTAAAATATGATCAATTGAAACTATAAGAGAAATCAAATATTATTTAGTTACTTGCAATTATTTGCATCTTAAAATTTTATCTACTATTATTTGTGTCACAATAATCATTGGAATACTTTTTCCATCAAAAGTATTCAATACAGGTTATAAACAAGTTGTAGATTCAATCAAGTCCCTCTCCCCCTTAATGTTGGTCTTAGTTTAGGGAAAAATTTGTGTAGCTCACGGAACACAATTTTAATGTCAAGCGCGAGGTGCTCAACTAGTTCGCATGAAAACCCCGCCCTGATGACCGCACAGAACACTATAATGTGTTGAGCCCCGGGAAACATTTGATAAGCCAGAACAATCCAACCGTAGCGTCGCAACATCTTTGATATTGTGTACTTATTATATATGCGTCTGTGCTTGAGGGAAAATGCCACGACGGGAACACCATATAATCCAGCCAATTCCAGTATAAACAAGGCCATACTTGTGGCCACTGACATTGATGCTCTTGACTAATGGGAGTCTAAAATCCCTTTGTAGCATCTTGTAGGGAAACAACGAAGTACGTGCGTGAAGATCCATAGTAATAGGATACTCAGCCTTGTCCACATAAATTTTGTTTGTTGATTCTATGACAAGTCTATTGCAAAATTTAGAGTGCATGAACATTAGAAGAAAAACTTGATATCCTAACCCTAATTAGATTAACACCCAAAATTCACTACCTATAATTTGCAACAAACTAACAAATTTATTGATAGATAAATAAATACAATAAACATCTTGGGGGGACCAGACCAAAACCCAAGAAGTAGGATAAATCCTCACGAACGAAAAAAGTGCAATTCAATAACAAAACTAGCAACAAGACCAAACTCAAAAGAGTTCAATTCTAAAACTTTCTAAAAAAGTCATCTGTGATACACCTTGATAGTAATACAATTTGAATTTCAACATTTAATTCAGATGAGCAGAAGGAAGAGCTGGAACGTAGTTGTCCTTATAGAGAAGAGGGTGGAAACTTCCATCCCATGAGGTAGGAGGAGATGGAATGTTGTCCTTATTGAGAAGAGGTTTGGAATCTTCCTTCAATGAGGTAATGTAGAAGTTGCTTCTTTTTTTATAAGTCTTTTTTGTTGTAGCATTTTGGTGAAGGAAATGCTTCTGAGCATGGCTAGCAACTTGACTTGGAGTTCTTGTACGAACATGTTGTGAAATCATTTTCCAATTTCCCTTCTTATGAATCTCGATCCCCTCTAAAAATAACCTATAAAAAAAAATGATGAGAGGAAGTCAATTTTTTATGGGGAAATATGTGAAAACAAAATATTCAATCTTACTGAAAAATGAAATAAAAAATGACTTTTTTCCTAGTTTGATTAAACATTGCACTCCTATATTTGTTAGTCAATTACTTCCTCAATCTTATCATCAATACTTTTTCACCTGTTAGTTGATCAAATGGGAATTCTTCATAAATTTATTTTATATCATGGTGAAAAAGAAAAACATAGAAAACCCAATACATGTGTTAGTGTCAAGATACATTAACATTTTTTTCTTTATTTCTTCAAGTTTGTTATACCTTTCTTTTGAATACAATTTAAGGAATAAGGTAGTAACAACAATTATCAACCATAAAAGTAATGATGCAGGGAAATTAAAATCTATCATGAATATTTCAATAAAAAAAAACGAATAAAGTTTACCTAATAAAAGAATAAACGTACGTATAACAAAATAAAATCATAAAAAGTAATGTGTTCTTCGACTGAAATATTTATTGATCCTTTTTTTTATTTGTTGATAAAAGGAATAAACTTTTTAATTTAAAACAATAAAAATAATGTCCCTTTCAGAAAAACCAAGTTGTTCTTCGAATAAAAGATTTACTAATTTCTCTTTTTACAGAAATCACACCATGCATAAAGACTCATCCACATGAAGAAGAAAAAAATAAAATTAAAAATAAAGTGTAAGTTATTTTTTTGTTGTAAATAAGTATATATATACCTGTGTTCTTCTTCACTCCAATGTTTCACCACTTTCTTAGTCTTATTCTTAGTTGGAGGATCTTTCTTCTCATCGATTGAAGCATTGCCTTTCGAAATAAAATCATCTGTGTCTGTTGGAAAATCGACAAGACCTTCCTCAATGAGTGCTAAGTCATGCAACAATGCCTCATAGTGTTCTTTTACTTCAGTTGATGATCGACCGCAAACAAGAGCAAGATTTTCCCATCGACCTTCTTGTACTTCCTCAAGATATTCAAAGAGAATGGTCTCAAAGATTTTATTTTCATCCCATGTCCACTCCTTTGATTTTCCATCATTATTTGTGTTGTTCATATGCGGGTATGAAGATTGGTACATTCTTTTTCCTCTAATTTATAATCGCTGCTTTGATCGAGTTCTCTAATAAGGGTTTCTAAATAGTAATATGAAGTATATATATTGCTTATTTTAATGCATAAAAATATATCGATAGTAAAGGATAAAAAGTAACAACATTCCAAGGATTAATTAAATGCAATGCCGATAAATATGACAATGTATGGTTCGTTTTGGGTGGTTTTTTACTTCCAATTATACCCTTACACAAAGTTGCCTATAACAATGCTATATTGTTAAATCCCTAAAAAAAATGCCATATTGTTAAAGTCAAAGAAATTATATCATATTTGTTATATTGTAGGTGTAATTCAAAACATTAAATATAGTTTGTTACAATTGAAAATGCAAAATATTTATCTATCTATACTATATAAAAAGAAAATAACTCATTTCAACTCTTTTGGGTTGGTTTTTTCTCTTTTCAAAAATGCTCTCAATGTTCAATTCAAATAACACATGTAACAAATAGATAAAAATAAATTTAAATATTAAAAAAAATATATGTGTGTGTGTGTGTTTGTTTGTTTTTGTTTCCTTTATCATTTAGAAAATATAACAAATCTGATGAATATATTTATACTTATTTTTTTATTATCTCAATTATACCCTTAAACAACTTTTTCCATAATAAAGATTGTTGTTGGTGTCACTAAAAAAAGCAACAAACATTTATATTTTTTGTTTTAATCAAAATCAAAATTTCATAAAAAAATATCGTTCATATTTTTCAAACGTTAGAGCAATAAAAAGAGCGGAAAGGCGAGCACGTGAGTGCTTGTCTTTTCGCTAGTAGATATAATTTTAATTAAAATCAAAATAGTTTTATTCAATATTTCATAAAAACCATTGTTCATAATTTATAAGTATTAACTCTAACCAAAAAAAAATTATAAGAATTACCACAATAAAAATAGCGGACAAAAACAAAGTGTCCGCCTAAACACAATCTATATATAAACAAGATAAAAGAATTTGGGATGACTTTTTTACTATTCATATTTTACCCTTATCAAACTCAACAAATTCGGAGGAGTTAAAAACCACCGGTTTGTCCACCTCATCAAACACAACCAAATTTCCTTCGCCAAATTACAATGAAGAAAAATATAAATGGATGATTCCCTCTCCGTCGCACACCAACTACAATTCGGTGCTACATCCGTTGGAAGACAATTTCTAATTAGGAGATTAATTCTTGTTGGGATACGATCGTGAAGAAGCTTCCACGTAAAAGCACCACCTTAGAAGGTGCCCCGGACTTCCAAATTTGCCTAAACACCCTCCTCTCCTCCTCCGGGCATCTATTATCCTCCAACATCCTCCCTTCCAACTCCCATTCCCTTCTAAACTCCACCACCATCTATCCTCCCCTTGAGTCCACACAAAACCCTTCAAGTCTTCCAATAAATTTGTTAGGAGATTTTCTTCCCACACAAACAAACGACGCCTCCAATTCAAACTCCAACTCCCTCCCAGTCTCATCTCATTTATCATCGCCTCTTGTTGATTAGACAAAGAAAAAGTCTCAGATATTTTAGCATAAGCGAAGTACCCCCTCTCCAAGCTACCTTCCAAAAATTAGTATTAAGTCCATTCCCCACCTTCCGCGCTACCTCTTCCCGTAAACCAAGGTTGCTCATCGCCATCTTTTAAACGGACCAAATCCTTCCACCATTTCGACGCCCACGTAGGCCACGCCTCTCTACCATCAATAGCGATATCATAGGTGTTCCGACCATATTTCTCCATAAAACATCCTTCCAAAGACCATGGTCTTCTTGTAATAACCTCCATCTCCATTTTTCTAGTAAGCTTAATTTCACCATTTTCACATTTCTCACCCCCTAACCCGCCTTTGGATTTTTGTGTGCAAACTGTATCCCATTTCCCCCAACTAATCTTGTTACCACCACCAACAACACCCCATAAAAAATCTCTTTGGATCCGCACCACCTTCTTCCACACCTTAACCGGTAACTTAAAATATGTATATATAGAAGGGCCTTCTAAGAAGGCACTTGCATCTGTTGCATGTTCATTGTCAATATTTTCCTTATTTTTTCAATTTTAAAATCAATATTTTATTTTGCATATATATCTCAACAAACTTCATATATTCTTTTGATCTTATCCATTAAATAATTTCTAATATTTTATGTAGCATAAATATCTCAACAAACTATTTATGATATTTTAAAATTTTCTAATTCAATATTTTGAAATTTTCTAATAATATTATAACATGCTTTTTTCAATATAACATTAATGATTAAAATATTGAAATAATTGTTTTCTAAGAGAACATTGAAATAGTTGTTATTCAATATTATAAAAGGATAGATTATACATAGTTAAAATATTACAAATAATAAATATCTCGCTAATGAAAAAGATAACGTTAATGAGTCTCGTGTTTTTTATATATCATCGAAAATATTTTATTTTTTATAAACTCACGTGCCTTTCTTTTCGCTCTTTTTATTGCGCTAATGTTTAAAAATTATGAACGGTGTTTTTTTATGAAATTTTAATTTTGAATAAAAGTAAAAATATAAATGTTTTTTGCTTTCAAATTATTGCAAATCAAACTAACCATGATTATATATTTCAATTGTTTTTTTTAATAATGATTATTTATTTCAATGAAACCAACAATATAACAAAAATATATAATCGAAATTCTTTTTATTTTTTAATGACACAGACAACAATCTTTATTATAGAAAAAGTTGTTGTTTAAGGGTATAATTGGGATTATGAAAAAGAAGTGTAGATACACTCATCTAGTTTGTTATATATTTTATATGATAAAGGAAAAAACTGGACATTTGTGTTTGTTACTTTTTTATTTTAATATTTAAATTTATTCTTATCTATTTGTTATATGTGTTATTTGTATTGAAAATTTGGGGCATTTTTGGAAAGAGGAAAAGTCATCTCAAAAGAGCTGAAAGATGTTGTTTTCTTTATATACTTAAAGTTATTTTTAAGTTGTTTGGAAAAATATTGTACAAAACTTTGAATTTATTATTTTTTTGGTGGTGTTCGGGGTTCGAACCCTGGACCTTGCATATATTTATGCATTGTCCCTATCAACTGAGCTAAGCTTAGGAGGACAAAACTTTAAATTTATTATGAATTAACATAATAAATAAAAAAATGTTTAAAATATTTTTTGAAGTGAAAAAATGTTTAAAATATAAAAGAAATTATTTTTACAAATACTATATTTACTCAACGACGTTTATTTTGTGTAACATGAATACAAATTTGTATCATCATTGTCATACCCCAATTTTTGACCTAAGGTCTTACATTCATATACCCTCTGATCCGGAATATTATCTGACTTTTCAGAATAAAAATTCGGCAGAGAGGTATTTTAAAATACCTCATTTTTGTTC
>Ga0315914_1004682_pt1 | contig 20349 bp, 9 predicted proteins | sample MpolenodulesMG_FD_203920 | JGI IMG/M metagenome (GOLD analysis project Ga0315914, IMG submission 203920) | Medicago polymorpha root nodule microbial communities from Los Angeles, California, United States - elongated nodules | ecosystem: Host-associated > Plants > Roots > Nodule | place: USA... | reverse complement strand
GATTTCTTTGAAATATCTTACAAAGATAGTCACTACTACAACCAATTATACCAATCTTGTCTCTCATAGATTGGGAATAAGGCCTCTTGTTTATGAATGCAGTCGTAAAGTTGTTAATCACATAAGTTTGAATTCCTAGAATGTCCAAATACTTGTAAATTTCAATCGTCTTAACGACGTCATTATAAGATGATCTCCTCACTTGATTTGTAGTTGCAAATATCAAGGTTCAAATTTACATCCCAAAGTCAAAAAAATCAAATAAAAGTATTTGAATGTAACAAAAATTAAATAAAGAGAAATGGATATCGCATAAAGATACATAGAATATCTAGATATTGCATATATCTACCTATCATTTTAAACAACACTCACTAGGATTACTCGATGATCTTTGTGATGAGATTTTATGCAAAATCTGCAAAATGGATTGTCATTGCAATCGAAATAGAACATTTTGCGCTCATATTTTGACTCGTTTGGGTGAACTTCACATGCTGTGAAAAATGCAGTGATTGCAAGCAAATTTTTCAACCAGGGCATAACCATCATATCCTAAGTGAGAAAAACAACGATTGTAATAAGAAACAAAACTAAAAGAATTAAAATCGGTGTTGTAATTGAGGTGGGTATACATTCTGATAGCGTTGAAAGCTGATTTCAGAGAAGAGTTTGGAGAGATGAAAACTTTTAGTGAAATGAGTTTTGAGAATCGGTAAAGCAGGAGTCAATATAATGACGACGGTTCTAGAGACAAGTGAAATGAGTATTGGGAATCAACAAAGTAAGTGTCTATATAGTAACAACAGTTATAAAGGCAAGTCAAAGAAGATAGTGGTGGGCCAATAAGGACTCGAATCTTCTACATGCAGGAATTCATGCAAGCACACAAATTAAGATAGTCAGGTAAAATATGATTCTTAGATTAAAATTAGACGATCTAGATTTGAAGTTTAGAGTATTATTTGATTTTTATTTTCAATTCAGACACGGTGAGCCATGTGATGGATATAGAACCATCTAGATTGCTTGTCTAATATATATTTCCAAATAGTAAAACATCAAAATCCAGCCATTAGATCTACAATAAACAAAATTGTTTGACTAAGATCTAACAGTTAAAATTTTGAAATCACATGATGGTACTTTTAGAAGTCCAATTTCTAATATCAAAATCGTAGCCTCAATATTATTGCTTCTAGAAATCCAATTTTTTGTAGAAATAGATTGGAGCACCCTATGATGGTACTTTTTCACGTTTTTTGGTTATCAATTATTTCTATTTTTTGAATCCTTAACAAATGCCCTAAAAACACTTGTTAGCAAGACCCTTTTATATATATGTTTACAACACATATGTTTTCTTTAGTATATTTTTTTTACAATATATGTTTTCTTTAGTTAAATCTCTCATAAATTTTTCAACAAATATATACTTTTACTTGCATTAAATCTCTCAAATTTGTGCTCTCTAACATGCAAGGTAGATTGTTTTTCTCGATTTCATTTACTTTTTCCTTATCATATCTCATATCTCTTTTTAATTTATTTTGAAAATAAACTTTAAAAATATTGTTCAAATATTTAATATAGAATGTAATTTATGTTTATTAATTTTTATTGGTATTTAAATCACTTTATTTTTTATTGGGGCAAAGAATGAGAAATATAACTTATACTTTTTTCCATTGATTATGATTGTTGTATTTTTGTTATTTTTTCTTTTTTAAATATAATTAGTGTTGCATTGTGTGTATATGATACAAGTTTGAATGCATAAAGAAGGATGGAGGCTTTTTCCTAAGTGCAAAAGAGACAGAAGAAATGGAAAGATTGCTGGAGGAATCGATCAAGGCACCAAAACAAAAAGGCAAAAAATCTCGTGAACAAAATCTAAAATGAAAAGTACATGTAGCTAGAATCAACAATGAAGAAAATGAAGAATATGCAGATAAAAGGGAGGAAGAAGAAAATGAACAAGAAAAAAGAGAAAATATGCTTCATATCAAACTGAATTGCTATCAGGGTTCAGTCACTAAATTGTGTGTCACACATTAGTTCTGTTTGATAACCTTTGATTGTTTTCAGTCTAGTTCAACTTACTTCACAGTTTGGTTCAGTTTTTTGAGAACCATGAACGGGATTAGTGTTATTGGGGCTCTGAAGTTCAAGGATTATTGTCAAATTAATAAATAATGTATTAGAAACTTAGCAGCTTACTAGTAAAGATTTTGCGCTTTTTCACGGTTTTTGGAAAGAAAATTGTGGGAAATCGTCAAATATAGATGTGAAGTTTTGTTACATGTCATTACGACTATTCTTAAGTGTCACTAGGAAAAGACTTTTCTTATGATAGATAGACTGAGTCTAGTTGGATACACTTATATGAGTTTATCTACTTGGCATTTGTAAAACTATTTAAGAGAGCTTACAAATAACTTATGTTCTAAATTGTTTTCAGCTTATTTCCATAAGCTCTCAAAGAGTTTATAACTTATATGAGGGCAGTTGACATTATTTTTTTCTTTTCCTATAGAAATAGTTTATACTCAAGTGCTTATTAATAAACTCTTAATTACACTGTTTATGTGAACCAAGCCGCAAATGATAAACTTGTACATCCATATCAAGGTACTCAAGATTTGATGCCCTGGTAAAATCTGGTGTCTTTTCAAGTTTTGTGCAACCATAAAGGCGTAGAACTCTCAAAGAACTTAAATTTGATACACTACAAAAATTGAGGTCGACCAAACTGCTGTTGTTTTGTAAATTTAAGAAAACAAGTTCAGATGTCCAGTTGTTGGATAAACCTGTATTAAGTTTGCGCATCCAATAAAATCTATCCGCTCAAGTTTTGGGGTCCAAAAAAAACTATGGACTCTCTATAAGATACTTGGAGTTGATCAAATCCATCCTTTTCAACACAAGGAAGATCTTGTAAAGAGAATTAGGAATCCTCAGTAAAGATGTCCCACTAAAATTTCCCCATAATCAAACTACCACCCATCCCCGCAGGCCCCCAGATGGGATAGTTTCGCAAGGATCCTACTTACGGATGCAAATTGACATCCCTATTAGCCATGTACCTGATTGTGTGTTTTGTTTGCAAAAGTCACATGTAACATAGCATGTATGATAGTCAAATAATAGTAGGCCTCGATTTTATGTAACAAGTTGAATGCATGACATTTATGATTTATGCTCCAGCTTGAAAGGGAGTATTCATTAGTCATAATTAGGATTATTCTCACTATTTATTATCGTTGATATATTTCATATTTTTGAAAAAACAAATCTTTATAGATATTGTATAGCACTATTGTGTAATGGTTATGGGAGTTATTTATTCATCTTGTCCTTCATTTTTTTGTCTTCTCCTCAAGATAATCTCTTCATAACTCATACCAATTTGTCTATAACCATCCAACACGCCATTAACTAACTTGGTGAGACCTTAAGTTTCTTTCCATTTAGTCGAGAAACCCAAAATGTGATGTTATTATAAGAACTTCTGAGTCCCAGACCGATGATCCTGCCTATTCTAAGGCTTGAACACCTGCAATGTACGACGATGAAGCCATAATAACTGAAATCAGGCACCTACAAATTTAGCTTAGGATCCACTTGGTAAAGAGCATCTTTTAATGCATGAGAGAATGCAAGACAACAAGTATGAGGTATAATATCCATAATGATGATAGGTGTTTGAAGGACTTTATCTAACAACCTAGCATCTAAGACCAATCCCTCTTTTACACGTATCATGGTCTTTTCTAGATGGTTTTAAAATTTGTACGACGTAGCTCCTGACCTCCCCTGCCTCAGCAGTAACACAAACCAAACCATAATGATGATGATATGTGTGACTCATGACATGAAAACTCATACACTTTCCAAACATCCATTGCGCAACCATCCTCAAAGACTCTTTCAACACCATAAACAAATCACAATCACTCTTGAAGGCTTTTCGAAACGTACTTTTCCTTTCATCGGTACATAAGTGTAGCGCCTTAAGATGGGGTACCATACGAGAAACACCTTTACTTTCTTCCTTGCCATCCGGAAAACAATGAAACCCCCGAAAAGGACAGTGAAAACCTCTTATCTGAGTAGAAGCCATTGAACAATACAAAAAAAAAAAAAAATTAAAATGTTGCAAAAGATGACGTTTGGTTGAACAATTTCAATAAACATATCGTGGGCATTAGTGAAAGAGTGTATCTTGACATGAAAATTTGATGCGGGAAGTGGAGGTAATATGATGATGGGTGAGTGATGATAAAAGAGTGAAGGAATTTTTAGAAACAAAAAAACAAACGGTTGATGGGTGAAAAAAATGTGATTTAGAAATATAGGTTTGTGTGGATTTTGAGGACCTCAAAAATTAAGTTGAGTTTGGGTTGAGACTTAAAGGTTCAAATGTGTGTGTAAACGGAAAAATGTTTGTTTGTGTTGTTAGTTGAAGTGGGAAGAAGAAATTGAAAATGGGGTTTGAAAGTAATTGGAATTTAACATATATTAAGATTAAATCATGAGGTTAGGATTCACTTCTATGGACAATTTTTTAATATTTTATTTTAAACACACACCAAGTCCTATTTATTTTTTATTTTTTTAGATTCTTTCAAAAAAAAAAAATTATGATGCAAAAACTAGTTTTGAAAGGTTCTCTAGACCAACTTTATATTATTCAAACCTCGTTTATTATATTTTTTCAAGAAAAAATAATCATTTTAAAGAGTATTGTATTCGTTTTGTTTATATTAGATATACACTTAAAAAAGTATATTTATATTTACTTTTTCATTATCCCAATTATACTCTTAAAAAACTTTTTTAATAATAAATCCTTCGGAAAAAAAAAACTTTTTCAATAATAAAGATTGTTGTTGGTGTCATTAAAATAAAGAATTTAGATTATATTGTTTTTGTTATATTGTTGATGTCATTGAAATAGATAAGCATGTTTATTTGGTTTGTTATAACTTAAAAACAACAAACATTTATATTTTTAATTTTAATCAAAATCAAAATTTCATGAAAAAACACCTTTCATAATTCTAAAAGTTAGCACAATAAAAAGAACGGAAAGACGGGTATGTGAGTGCCCGTCTTTTCGCTAGTTACTATAAACAAAACTATACCAGATTTTATATTTTTTTAAAAACTAATATCTAAATTGTTCAATGTGAAAATCGCATTTATTTTAATCTATAACAAACAAACCTTTAATTTTTATCAATTATTTATTGGCTTAATAGTAGTTTTGCCCCTTAAGTATCATGAAGTTGCGATTTCGGCCCCTGATGTAGTATTTTACTATCGATCAAAAGTAAGTATTTTATATCGTCTCTTTAGGGACTAGTGCGATATCACAGACCGTTCGACACCAAATATCATTTTAAGTTAAAAGATTAGTTTGGTTGTTTGTTTATAACTATGGAAACTAAAAATACGAAGATAAAAGTTGAGAGTAATAAGTTGTGAAAAGCGTTGGAATTAGAGTTCCTTGAGTAAGCGTCAAACATAATCTAATGATCACATATATGGATTCTAGCGTTTTAACGATATTATAATGTATCGCTCAACAAAATCATTCATGTCCAAATGATCTTGTGAGATCAATTGTATTGTTTAATCGTTGATTTCCCAAACCATTAAACAATCCAATATTCGATCGTATCGTTTAATCGACGATTTCTCAATCTATCAAACGATCTGAAAGCCTTAAGATCCGATACTTTGTGTGATTATCAAAATCTCAATCCTATGTCTAGAATCATTGTTTTGATAGATGAATATTCTAAACCTAGATTCAAAAGTACTTTTCAATAGGTTTTGTTTGTCATTTCCTGCCATGGCGACATGTTGTGCCTAGGGCGACATTTGGCCAGAAAAACATAGGTTCTGTTTGTCTTTTCCCGCTAGGGCGACATATTGTGGCTAGGGCGACAAATTGTTGTTTTTGCTCCTTTTTATGTTTCTTTCATTTATTCAAGTCTTGATCACTTCTTTTCTGCACAAAATGGGTTAAGTAAGATATAAAAAGTATAATGAGGTATTTTCTTGCTATTTCATGACTTTTCCTCAAATAACTTGTAAAACAAGTAATCAAAAGTGCTTAATATACATCATGGATTTAAAACTTTCTAGCACTTATCACCCCCTAACAAAATAAAATACAATTCAGCCCCCTAAGTACTGCTCTGTTTGTAGTTTTGGTCCCAGGTCAATTTTGACCAATTCAACGCTGACGTGAAGCCACATGTGTAATTTTTTTTAAAAATAAATTAAAATGCCACATGTGTAATACTTTTATTAAAAAATTACAAAAAAATAAAAATAATATTTTTTTAATTAAAAATAATAATAATTATACACGTGGCGTCCACGTCAACGTTGAATTGGTCAAAATTGACTTGGGGGCCAAAACTGTAAAAGAGACGGTACTTAAGGGTCTGGATTGTATTTTATTTTGTTAGGGTGATAGAGATTTGGCAAGTGAACCAAAACTATCGAAGTAATAAATAAGATCGAATCCACGAGGACTGTTGTTAATTTCTACATAACAATTTCATTATTAAAAAGGATGTAATAAATTTGTATTGATGCCCTTGGCAGTTGAGTTGTTTTGTAACATAAACGGATTAAAAACAATAAAAGATTGTTTTAGAAAATTTGAGAGAAGTATGGTTGAGACCTTTAAATCCTCCGAAGTTCTCTTATGGTAATTTGCACTCCTAATTCAAACAATGATTATTTAGTTCAACGACAGATTAACAAAATAATTCTACCCAATCTTGACCTAGAATTCTCTCCGCAAGGGACACCCCTTAATCTCTTAAGCGAATTTGAAACCGTTGGAGGTTTTAACAGAACGTTAATCCTTATGTCATAACCTAATAATGATCTAACCCTAGCTTTATGGCCAAAATCGCAATTTCATAATATTTTAGGGGCAAAAACTGCTATTAAGCCCTTATTTATTTGGAAAAATGAGATGAATATTTTTTTTAATGGAATTGAGATGAATAATAATTTTTGTTTTTGCTAATAGATGAATAATAAATCCCTAAAATTGTAATATAACAAGAACCCTAAAATTGATTCTAGTGGAACAGCCGCTTAACTTCATTCATCCTCCTCTACTTGAACTACTATTCTTCTTCTTCTAAAACAGTGAGAACATTCAATACAAATTTTATGAAGCGGCGCTATTGATTACAGAGAAATTTGGTGAAAATATGGCTTCTCGAAAGCTTCTTCGTGATTTCTTACTTTCACATCGATCTCTTATTCTTCCTCAACAACAGGTTCGTTCTTCTTCTTCTTCCCTTTCATTATTTATTATTATTTATTTTTGTTGTTATTATTGCAGGGTGTGAAGACGTTACGTAGATACGGTGTGTTCAATGAGTTCTCTAACAAACTTAAAGATGAAACTGTTAAGTATGTTATGTTATGTTATCATTCATTACTTTCACTCCCTTTATCAATTTACTTAAGTTGTTATTATTATTATTTAATTATAAGCTGCAAATTAAGCTATTTATCCAAACAGGGCCTTAGTGGAGAATTATTGATTTTGACATGTTTGCTTACTCTTGAAGCTAGAATTTCGAGCTTTTGATTCTAAAATTGTTAATTTTTACATTCATTTTTATTCAACCACTGTCAATTTGACTGAATGAATTCACTCAAAATCAATTCTTGTCATGGCAGGACCAAACACACAGTTAGGTTCTTATAGCATGGTTAGTAAATTGTCTGATATTGGTTTAGGGATCAAATCAACTTATTAACCCATGTAACTTTGAAGACACAGTATTTTAGATTATTTATGTAAAATTTTATGATCGACATACATTCTTGGGTTTTGTTGTATTAAGGGACAATGTTGTTAATTGCATATCGTACAAAATATTGGCGTGTTTAAATTATGCTACATTAGAGGGCTATAGCGTCAGAGTAACCACTATTTGTCAACTATATTTAACTAGTAAGCGGTTATTCTAGACAATTTGGTAACATTAAATAGGACCAAAGCAATATCCTACTTAAAACAAAACCAGTAAAAATCTCAAGTTTTGGTGTAGAAAGTATTCTATGATCTCAACTTATATTCTCACACTAGGTTTGATCCCGTGGTACTACGATTCAGGGATTCAATTTATTGCCATGTTTCAATCGCGAAAATAGTGGTATGTTCAAATTCTGCTATGCAACAGTGTTATAGCACCACTATAGCTGCTATTTGACATTACTTTGTACCAAATAGCGTATTACGGAATAATAGTGATTTGCTCAATTCTGCTATCCTGTTATAGCTGTTATTGGACAACATTGGCTGGTGGGAATTAATTTAGATTTATTAGTTAAGATTTCTATTGTAATAAGTTAGGTCTTAATAACTTTAGATTTTAATAATGTTTTGTGCAAGGGTTTGGTCAATGCCTCCCATGTTTCTTCTTTGAATTCTTTTTCCTCTTTTCAATAAAATTTTGGTGTAGTGCAGATTATGGATGCTGGCTATGGTGCCAACGTTGAACAAAAAATATATAGAAATATATACTTGAGATACTTTCTAAAACAACTTGGATTTTTAATAGACACGATAGGAAGTGATATTGTTCTTTATTCTTATATGTATGTATGTTATCAATTAATTTTTTCTAGAAATTTCCTACTCGGTGTTTATTAGGACAATAGGGATGTTACATAAATACAGGGAAACCCTTAAGTTGAGTTACGAGACTATGTATTTAAATCACCGTCCTGAGACAAATGAAAGAATAGATCCAACCTTTCATGCCAGGACATAAAAAGCTTGTTCTGTAGTGTTGATTATCTCCTAGCTTTTCTTTCCTCCCACTCAGAGATTTTGTCGCCTGCTCTGTTTAATTCTTGTTGTTGGTGGTTGTAGAAACCCAGAATTCCAAAAGTCTGTGAAGGAACTGAAGGAAAAAGCAGAAGAACTTAAAGGGGTAAAAGAAGGTCTGAAAGAAAAGTAAGTCTTATTTTGCATTGACTATAATGTAACATTAAACTTTTGAAGTTATTCATTGATAGGCTGAGACATACCATTGTATGTCAAGGCTAGCTCAACACTTAAAAGGAGTGCCTGAGATGGTTGATTGGCGAATGCAGAACAAAGCAGACAACTGAGCAGCTGTACAAGCAATTTGATGGCGTGTGGAAAGAAGCTGAAGCTGCTGCAAAGAAGGTATAGTAAAAATCAAATCAAAGGTTATCATCACTCAAAATTGTTATTATCTGTACGTTTTTTTCTTTTCTGAAGCACTGTAGTCTTGTTGGAAAGTTGCTAGAGAAACAAGTTTGAGGTATACACAAAGCACATTGGATAGCATGCGATTATGTACTTGTGCAAAAAAAGTCTTCTAACATGACCTTTTATTGAAGACCGATTTTCCGAATCATGAATCGTATCTCATTATGAATCTTAAGATACATAATCAATAAAAGTAGCACAGCATTTTTAACTAAAAATAAGTAACATAAAAAACTATAAGCTGATATATCATGTATAAATCTCACTATAATTCAAGATTAAAGTCATAAAATCTAATGTTGAAAGAAAAGTGGCTGGCTATACAAAGTTGACATAAAGAAATAGTTGGCTACATTAAGTTGAGGTTGTGATCATATTCTAAGATTTGTTTCGATTGGATTAATTTTGTTTTCAAATTGAATAGCACTTGTTTGTATTGTAAGATTCTAATAACACATGTATTCCTTTGGTTGCTTTTTATTTGTGTGCTTCTTTGTTTCTTTGAGTGGCTATAGCTTTTGATTCTTCTATATTGCATTGTTATTGAATTTTGGTTGGGAACTCGGTATCCCGTAATCTATTGTGAATAACTTGACATGTTTCTTGGAATTTGATTAGTAGTTATATCTTTTGCAGGTTTCTCACAATGTTAAAGAGAAAATTTCAGCTGCAACTGAGGAGGTATGATTTACAAATCTTCCAGCAAAATGTGATCCACAATTGATGGCGTACTGATATTCCTCATTTTAAATTAGGTGAAAGTTGGGATAGGAAAGCAGGACTCTTCAGGATCAACTGATTCTTCAACAAAACAGGATGCTGATGCAAAGCAAGGAAGGCAGACATCACCTGAGGAAGAGAAAAACCAGGAATCTGCTTCTGGCAATGCTTCAGAGTCATTGTTTGGCAAATTTAAGTCAACCTTTTCGTCACCAAAAGTTTCTTCTTCCTTCCAAAAATTAAAGGATGCAAAAATTGTCGACATGACCAAGAAAGGTTATGACATACTAAAGGAGGAACTAAGTGGCAACACACCTAAGAGACAGCCTGTTCGTTCCACTCCTAGCGGCGAAACAAGTACAAAAACTGATCTTGTTGTTATGCCCTCTAACCAATCTTGGTGGAGTAAGAAGTTTGATGAGATCAGGGATAAGGTAACCGTGTTACAAGTCTTACGTAATTAGATTGCCTACAATATCTCTCCATTAAGATATCTTTTCTACCTTTTTATTTAGGTGAAAAGCCATCCTGCGTCCAAGCGTTTCTTTAAATATACTGACCCAGTGAAGACAAAGAGCCAGGAGGTATGTTCTACTCTTGATGTTTTTATTCTACTGTAACAATTCTTTCTTCTATGTGCATTTTGTTCTATATTATGTATTCTGCATGTTGTCTCAGACTTAAAAAATGTTGGTGTTGGTCATGGATAGAGAAAATTAATTTTTCATCTAACTTCTGAATCACCTTTTATTGGCTTGGTATTTTACATTTTTAATGAAATTGGCAGATGGTAGATGACTTGCGGGATAGAATTGAAACAAGCGACAACCCCATTATTAACAAAATACAGGAGTATGTCTCTCAGTTTCTCTTGTTCTTAGAATTACCAAGTCACTAATTATTGTAAATATGTTTGGTGCAATATTTGTCTGGTTATCATCTAAATGTCTGTAGATACATCTTCGGTACTTTGAGATATAACTTCAAAAACTTGGCTTAAAGTGTTTTGAACAGCTTTATTCTTCATTATGTTGTGTGTTGATTGGTGTACCTACTCTTTGTACACTAGTGAGGATGAAGATGTACACGGTCCACTTGATGGTGGTTGTGGTTTTCTTGAATTGGCAATATAAATGATGCATTAGATATCATTAGCATTGGAAAGTAAATAGGAAAGCTACTGGTAATGAGAATATCATAGATGAAAATGACATGATTGGCATTAGAAAGTAAATCGGAAGCAATTGAATCGAGTCGACACTTTGTGACATTCTTAAATCAGTCATGGAAAAAACTCATTTTTGACATGTTTAGGAAGAAAAGAATATAATTGTCTACTTTTTTGTTATGATTGCTATCTTTTTGTGAATAGGGGTTATCATCTACTATTATTGTTGTATATTTATATAAAATAGCAATGTCTCTTCACAAATATATATATTTATTGTAAAATCATACCAACATATCTAGGCCGTACTGTATTCTATGCTGATGTATGTATTCGGATCATATCAACTATATGGCTTCATTGATGCTGATTCACTAAACTTATTTTACAGCATCAATGATACCATATTTCAAGAGACAGATGCCGCACTTGCACATAAGGAAATACATCAACGGGATCCGTAGGTTCTCACTCCTTTTGTTTTTGTCTTGTTTTTACATTTTATTATTATTACTTGCTAACATCATTTTCTTTTAATTTGATCACATGAACCAGTAAATTTTCCTTACCAGAATTTGTGGCAGAAGTGCAGGAGGCAATAAAACCAGTGCTAAATGCTTATATCAAGGTTAGTGATACAGGACCCAGAAAAGGAATAGAAAAGCTGAATTGTATTGATATTTAAGTTAACTCAACCAGAGAAGTAATTAGTGTTACAGAGTAGTTTTAAGGAAACTTAAATGAAAAATATAGCATCCACACTTTATTTTCAGGATCAGGTATCTGTGCCTTTATTTTCCCAATCAGGTTTATAAACGATATCAAACCTGTATCCAAAAAGCTTAGCACAGCCCAGTTATATTGATCCGTGGCTGTAACTGATTGTTTTAAGCTCTTCCAATTCGTACAAACTGACTTTTCTGCATATCATGTACGACCTCTAGTGTTGAATCGCCAATGCCACAAACATAAACTCTTTATTACAAGCACATTTAGCTATATTTTCTCCAAGTACAATAGGCTACAGGTCTGCCATTGTGTCAAAAGGACACCCAACCCCTGCCCCGACTTTCAATGGTGAACTCCTAAATGAAGTTTGGAAAAGCTAGGACAGGAGCAACAGTAATCATCCCTTTGAGAAATTCAAAAGCCTCTTGTGCCCTTTGAATCCATGTGAACCCCTCCTCTGTGAGCTCGAATATTGGCTTAGCTATCTTGCCAGAGTCTTGGTAATTTTCCTGTGATATATCATGTTACAATTCGGTGAAGATGATTTGAGTGAAAAAGAACAGAAGCATTGTTATTTGTTACCCAATATAGCCTTCAAGAGAAAATTTTTTTTGCCTGGATAGATGTGGGTCCATTAGCATGAAATGATATTTTGAAGATTTACATTTCATAAATTTAAAAAGTCAAGTGATAGTCATTAGTTGGTTCTGGAAAAGTTTTTAAAAATCTTACCTATGTCACTTGTTAAATGCAAAACCTGACATCAAGGAATGTACTAAGAATAATTTTGCATTAAATTTATTTATTTTGTTTATGAATTGACTTTTACTTATAAACATACAGGGAGATGTTGAAACACTGAAGAAGTACTGCTCCCCTCAGCTGATTGAACGCTGTAAAGCAGAGCATGGTGCTTATAAAAGTCATGGTATCTTCTTTGATAACAAGGTGAGATATTTTTTTTTCCTCTACTTTCTTAGTGCTCTCTGTTCAAATTACAGATTGTCTTTTAACAGGTTAATACTTGATAGTAACATATAACATATTTAACACAACTTTTTTCCAGAACCAAGATTTGATAGTTACATTTTTAACAATGAACTTTCCATATACAGATCCTGCATGTATCAGACGCGGATGTAAGAGAAGCCAAGATGTTGGAATCATCTCCGGTCATTATTGTAGTGGTATTATAAATTATTACTTCAAGAAGTTCATTGTTAGCTTGCAAGATTTATTCTTATGTTGGCAGTAGAAGCAAAACTTATCCTGATGGTTTTGCTTAATGAATTTTCAGTTTCAAACACAGCAAATCTATTGTGTACGTGATAGGAATGGGGAAATTACAGAAGGAGGCAAGGTAAATGCTGTATTTTAACTGTTCATATTATCAATTTTGAGGTGTGAAAATGCTGTTTATTGTGTGCTTGTATTAAAAAAAAAAAAAAAAAATCAGAATCTGTAAACTTGAGATATAATTTTTGACATCCTTACTCGTTCAAATATTTCAAATCATCAAATGTCACATGACTTCGCAAATTTTGTCATCTTTTCCTTTAATCTTGATATAATTTGGGTCCATTCTGAGATGATACATGCCTTCAGATGTGTGTTGAAGGCATGCATCATCAAGTACGCTGAACCATTTGGCCCTCATCACAACCCACTGCTGTCTGCTCTTGTTTTTATGGCTTAAGCTTTGAATTATTGTTCATGGTTTTTCTTGATCATGCCGGCTGTGGCAGTCAGTTTGAAGAGTACTTGTTTTGTGGTGTCAATGTATGAGACTATATGTTCATGAAGGCGACCCTTGGCACATCGGTAACTTTGTTGCCTTGTGACCTGGAGGTCATGGGTTCTATCTTAGTTCAAAAGAGTTTCTCCGTTTGCGGAGGTAGGGCCGTGTATATCTACCCTCCTCAGACCCCGCTTGTCGAGAGCCTTGTGCACTGCAAGATCACGTGCAACATAACTTGGAGCTTATGTTATATGTAGTTGTTTCATGTAGTGATTACAACCTTGCATGTCTGATTTAACAAATTATACTTTTTTTTTTAAAACTAGGATACAATCCACACAGTATTTTATCTATGGGCTTTACAACAAATGGAAGTTGGAGATCACGGAGAGGATGCTATTTACTATACGTGGAAACTGAGAGAGATGCAGCAGCAAGGCATACAAGCTCTCATCTAGTTTTCCCCTTTTTTCCCGTTTTAGGGATTTGTATAATTGAGCTTTTGCTACACACATGTATTTCATTTTTTGGGGCTAATTTTTTTACATCTAGCTGACATCCTTTTTTTAAATTATCATTATTTTTACTAATGTTATTAAAAAAGTAACATGCCGGTGTGAATTCATTTATGTATAAGGTACCGTTTGACCCGGCTTTTTTTTCAGCTTCTCTACATTTTTAAGGAGAAGTTAGGCCAAACACAATATCAATAAAGTACCTTCTAAAAAAAGTATTTTTTTTAGAATGCATAAAATTGAATGGAATGAGCTTTGACCAAAAGTTGTTGAATGTTAATTCAAAAAACTATTTCTTGACAATTTATTTCACAAGCACCTCTCTTCAACTCACGTTGACAGCCTTTTCTTTTATTTTTTTCAAGATGCTTTTTTCTTCCATTTTATTTTATTTTATTTTTTTTGAACCGGTCCATTTAATTTTTTTTAAGGAGGGTCCATTTAATTTTATTATCTATTTTTGAAGGAATTTTATTATCTTTATATCACTTATATATTAATTTCAATATCTTTTAATTATCACAACTTCGCAAATATTTTTATTCACGCTGTCATTGAGAGACACCGAATATTTTTATTCCCTTTCTTCAACCTCGAAAATATATACACACACATTAGCGTTTAAAGCAATACTTTATGTCCTTCTGTCTATTTTTTTTTGTTACGCTAATGCGTATAATTTTTTTTAGTGTTGCTTAATGCGTATAATTATTTTTATTTTTTGTTACGCTAATGCGTATAATTTTTTTTAGTGTTCCTTAATGCTTATAATTATTTTTATAAAATTTTGATTTTAATTAAAAGTACAAGTGTAGTTGCCTAGAAATATTATACTTATACATATTTTACACATTTGTATTGTAACAAACTATGCATATCTTTTTCTTATTAAAAAAACTAAACATATATTTTTCAATGACACCAGCAATGTAACAAATATAATATTATATAATATAAATTCATATCTTTTTTACTGACACTCAAAATATGGTAATCTTATAACAAAATTTGTTATAGGTATAATTGGAAAAGAAAAAATCAATTATTCTCATTATACACACACACACATACATATTATAGATATATTCTTCAGCTCCTTATAGATATATTCTCATTATTGTTTTTAATTTTCCAAACTACTTTGATTTTATTTATGTTATTATCCTGTTCAAAAAAAATTATTTATGTTATTATTTGAGCCTCCTTAAATTATTTCTCCTATTCAAATATTTAACAAGTCCTTTATATGATGATACAAATTTGTATTTATGTTATACAAAATAAACGTCATTGAGTAAATATAGTATTTGTAAAAATATATCTTTTATATTTTAAACATTTTTCCCTTAAAAAAATATTTTAAACATTTTTTTATTTAGTATGTTAATTCATAATAAATTCAAAGTTTTGTCATTGTGAGTTTATCTCAGTTTAACATATAAATATATGCAAGGTCTGAGGTTCGAACCCCGGACACCACCAAAAAAGTAATGAATTCAAAGTTTTGTACAATATTTTGCCAAACAACTTTTAACTTAAAAATAACTTTAAAACTAAAAAACAATAAAGAAACCAAACAACTTTAGCTTCTTCCTTCAAGAATTTTATTTGAACTTTGTTTTAAAATAACTTTTAGACCGAAAAAAGCCGACCAAACGGGAGCTAGCTTGATGCATGGTAAATTATGCTCTAGCTTTGTCCCAGAAATGGCAAAAAAAAGATTAAATGGAGGATAAACATGGCCTCTTTTTCACAATATGGTCTTTGCATTTAACTATTAACAATAAATTCAAAAAATTACAAAGGCTTAACTTCCTATTAGTCTTCCAAATATTGTAATTGTTGTCTTATTTTTTAAGGGATTTTGATTCCTCAATATTCAACCCAATTATTAAATATATAACCATGATAACAAAAAGAGAGTTTTTTTTTAGTACAAACAAAAAGATAGTTTTTTTTTTATGTAAGAAGAAAAGCTAATGTCAAATAAAATCGTCTCTTTTGTTAATCAAAAAAGTAAAATAGTTCATTTCAATACAAATATACAAAAGTCTTGCATGGACACATACAAATAAAAAGTATTAGGACACACTCACATAAATAACAAATGAAAAAGAATTTAGTCATATCATTCAATTATATTCTCTTTTAAATTTTTTTCATTAATGTGTGTGCGTCTAAACATATCCTTATAGTATCAGCGCAACAAATCCTGTGGTCTTCCTGTTCTCCAAGTCTTCACATGCTTATACCACGTTGAAGGTCTGTAAATTGGGTGTGACTAATCAAAAATAGGTACACATTCATTATTATAAGATTTCTCCTCAAAACTCGTTGAATCTCTCTGACCCAAAGATCACTTTGCGCCTCAAAGAAAACCGATGGTTGCTTTTTTGACATTCAATAGTCCCTAGAAACACATATAAAAGATTAAAAAATCCAACGGTAGTTAATTGATGTCGGTTTTCTAGGTATAAACCAGCAGTAGTTAACTACTGCTGGGGGTATTTTTAGTATTTTTCTTGTGTTTCTAGGAACTATTGAATGTCAAAAAAGAGAATTTTTTATCCTATTTAATCTTGTTTTTTTAAAAAAAAAAATCATCTTTTCAAAGAAAAACTTTTGTTTATTCTCTTGAAATTAAATGCAAACTACATTCAATTTTCTCTCTCTTCCATTTTTTCCATAACTAATAGCAAATGAAAATTGTTTTAACATCTTCCTATAAAACTTATTAAAAAAAAAACACAAGAAACTATACTCCAAATTCTTATGTTTTAGTTCTCTTAATAAGTGTGATTTGATTTTTTTTTTCTTCATACAATTTGGGACGGATGGAGTATTCTATTTACAACATTCATTGTTGTGAATTGATTCATAGTCAATATTAAAATGTATTGAAAACCCACACAGACCGACTTAGCCATTCTTCCTCCTCAAATCCAAACCTTTTTTTCACTATGTAGCCTCGTCAGATGGTCGTGCGATGAGTTTCTTGCTTCGCACCACCGGAGCCCATTTTTCTGGCCGTCTCTCCTTCTTTCCAAATTAGTTTTATTCCGTCAGATCCGCGTTTTGGTGTTTCTTCTCATCAGATCTTGTGGTTCAGCCGACGTTTTAAGTCATGCATTTCAATTACAAACGACTATATGTACAATCCACAAGAATATCTTGCAAAAAAACTAATTCATATCTCATTTATTCTTCATGTATTATATATAACTTTTTAAGTCATGAATGTCATGTGAGAATGATTATTATATATTAATAACATTAATTGATTGTAAATTTTAACCTTTTTTAGATTTGTGTATTATCTATTTATTATCTATCAAATAACTGATTCTTTTTATCAATGGATTTGACTCCTATTTAGAGTGTGAAGTGAGCAATATCATATATTAATTAACAAATTAAAGTTAGATCATATTACAAAAAGTTTGAGTTTGTTATAATAACAACCTTATTTTCTCACTTTACACTTTAACAAATTTAGATGATTCATGCCCTTAATAACTAATACCATAAAATTTTCAACATTTTATTATTTTATGAACAAATTATAAATTACAGCATTACCAATTTAAAATTAAACGGAAACATCAACAATGCTAATTATATACTTGGTCTATTATTTATCTTCATATATTCTTTTGTATTTTTTTTCCTTCACACATATGTAAGAAAAAAGACAATTTTAAAAATGCACGAGTATGAAAAAATTGTTTCCCTATAACGGTTAACTTAACATATACTATTATCGCCTAAACAAAAATATACTATTATGAAAAATCTACCGTCCCTTTAAATATTTATTTATTTTCTTCTGAATTCCTTATTTTTAATAAAATATTTATTATTATTATTTTTGAAATAAAAATATTTATTATTTTTATATATTTTTCGTTTTGCTTCTTGATAAATTTTATTAAATTTTTTCTTTAATTATGAAATTATTATATTTTATACTTTATGTATACTCAATATATAATAGATATATCTATATTTGTATGTTCATATTTATTTATTTAGTTATGTATAGTACTCCCTCCGGTCTTAAATATAAGAAAATATTCATTTTTTAAGTTCATTGAGTAGTTAATGTATCTGGTCTACATTGTAAAGCAGATACATTAATTATTCAATGAATCTAAAAAAACAATCTTTTCATATATTTGAGACCGGAGAGAGTATATTTTTTAAAATTGACATACTACTAACAAATTGTGGTGCTTCTTTATGTATGGACCTATGACGGTCGTCCATACCGATCGTGTTTACGGCCAATACTAAATATAATGACAAATCTTCTGATCTTATTCATATGAAGAAACTTTTGTCTGGTAGATGTGTTTTTGGTACTTGCATTGATTTGTTGCAGCCCATGGATAGTTTGGAGCAGCCTAAGCTGTCAAGCTGCAAGCAGATAAACATTAAGGAAGTTCGACCACACAGTGTCAGTATTACTGAATTTGGAGCGGTAGGAGATGGATCACTCTCAATACAAAGGCGTTTCAGAATGCCATTTTCTACCTAAATTCATATGCCGACAAAGGTGGAGCCAAACTTTTTGTCCTGTTGGCCGATGGTTAATTGGTAGTTTTGATCTCATTAGCCATCTCACTTTGTGGTTGGACAAAGATGCAGTAATTCTTGGATCAACGAACTCTGGATATTGGCCGGTTGTGGATCCTCTACCATTATATGGCAGGGGAAGGGAGTTACCGGGATGGACGACATAGAAGCCTCATTTATGGGCGCAATTTAACTGATGTCATCATAACAGGTAAGGGAGTATCTAGTGGAGTAAAGTTCGTAACAACACACTCAACCATAAACGCCCCCATTTAGTCGAATTGATGAATTCAACAGATGTTCTCATTTCAAATGTAACCTTCCTGAATTCACCATTTTGGACTATCCATCCTGTATAGCCATGTCATAGTTCAGAATGTCACGATTCTTGCTCCTTTTGGTTCACCAAATACAGATGGGATTGATCCAGATTCTTCTGATAATGTATGCATTGAAGACTGTTATATAAGCATGGGCGATGATCTAATTTCCATCAAAATTGGATGGGATAAATATGGAGTTTAGTTTGGTCGACCAAGTACAAACATTAACATCCCGGGAGGACAACGAGTGCCGGAATCGCTATTGGAATGAGATGTCTGAAGGTGTTTTTAGGAGTTCATACAAAAGATATTACATTTTTGATTCAAAAAGTGCAATTATAATAAAGACTTCTCCTGTTAAAAATGTCTATATGTATAACATGACCTTTGGTTAATGTAGATATTGCCATTAGGATCACTGGTTTATATGGAGAGCATCTAGGTGACTACCCAGATGCTCTACCTGTGATAAAATTACTGTTGAGAATGTGATATGTGAAAACATCAAACACGCAGGCCTGGTACAAGGTATTAAAGGTGACAACGTTGTCGATATCTGTCTATCAAACATCACTCTTAATGTGAGAAAAAAAATCAATGTAACTGCTCGGATGTTAAAGGTTACTCTAAATTGGTTTCTTCGGAAGCTTGCAAGCAACTCAATGAGAGAATATTTCCCTAATCATTTTTCAAACTGTTACAAGTTAGCAGATATCGTAGAGAGTTCGAGTAGTCGTAACAAGGTTGCTTGGTTGCAGTCTAGGCCATTGAGTTTAAGACATTATGCTACCAAAGTTTGCAGATACTTGAAATTTTATTACTGAGTTTTTTTAGTAGTATACAGTTTACCTATACAGTTTATCTGACCTAAGAAGTTGAATGTTGTTGCTGATCCGTTGCTATCAAAGTAATAGCAATGGATGATTGTTTATTGTAAGGTGTCATTTTAGCGTGCAGGACTAATAACATGAAAAATAAATTATTATTGACTATTGTTATTTAGTGATAAACAAGGAATTTAACTATCTATTTTTTTTTTTTTTTTTTACAAATCTTCCTCTTCAACATTAACGTCAATGCGAACATATTGATTAAAAATTAAGACACGAAGCACAACATGGACGACTTCCAACCTTATTAGAGACTTTTGATTATTTTCATTTTAAAAATGGATCGCCTCTTGATAAAAGATCGGAAAGCATAGATGTAAGTATAATATTAATATTAATATTTTTATTATACATATCAATTAATTGTTTCACTATTGGTGTTTTTATGGCTTTCACTGT